>Ga0208902_1000021_pt1 | contig 141025 bp, 98 predicted proteins | sample AntAceMetag02UKH_FD_184767 | JGI IMG/M metagenome (GOLD analysis project Ga0208902, IMG submission 184767) | Saline lake microbial communities from Ace Lake, Antarctica - Antarctic Ace Lake Metagenome 02UKH (SPAdes) (version 2) | ecosystem: Environmental > Aquatic > Non-marine Saline and...
CGATAAAAAAGGGGACTTTCAATTATAATGATATAATATTACCATTGGTATAAACAGCCTTATTCCTCTTTATGTCCTTTCTGGTTTTGTGTTAAAATAACTATTTGGCAAACTTAGGTTGGTATAACAAAAAATTATCTTTCCTAAAAACTATTGGAATGAAACAAGCTATCACTTCAATCCCTGCCGCAAACCTAAATTTGTAAATATTTGTTAAAGCATAACACATATATAATGAAGTTGTTTAAAGTTAACTATCAAAAGGTCAGTTAACAATCAAATGTTGAAAAGAAAGAACGGTACATAAATATTGTAAATTAATACTTTGTACCATTCTTTCAAAAAAAAATGTTGTTAAGCAAAAGTACTATAAAAAAGAGATTTGTCCATATCTTAATTTTGGAAAAATCAACAAGAACACAAAAGTAAAAGATTATCAAGTGGTTGCGGTCATTTTATATAGGTTAAAAACAGGATGCCAATGGCGACAATTGCCTATTAAGCAGTTTTGCAGAGAAAAATACTCTTGGCAAAGTGTTTATTATCATTTTCAAAAATGGTGCAAGGATGGTCGCTGGGAAAAAGTATGGACTATCATCCTTAATAAGTTTAACATCTTTTGGACATGTCCATTATTCAACTTGATGGCACACACACTCCAACAAAACGAGGAGGGGAAGCAGTAGGTTATCAGGGTCGTAAGAAGTGCAAAACCAGTAATATGTTAATAATTACGGATAATAAAGGCATTCCATTGAGCTGTAGTGACCCTATCGCAGGTAATCATAATGATGCGCACGATTTAGTTAAGACAGTTGATAAAATGATATTGAACATACAAAAATCAGATATACTAACTGATGGTTTGTTTTTAAATGCAGATGCTGGGTTTGACACAACGGAATTTCGTTCTTATTGCTTTAGAAATGACATCATTGACAACATTGATCAAAACAAAAGAAATGGACATCAAGGTGACTATAGTTTTGATACATTGCTCTATAAATGTAGGTTTGTTGTTGAAAGAACCAATGCTTGGTTAGATGCATTTAAGGCAATTTTGGTGCGTTTTGAAACAAATGAGATTCATTGGAAAGCATTGAATTTATTGGCATTCTGTGTGATTTTATTGCGTCAACTTTAAACAACTTCAATCATTAAATTATGTTGCCAGCTTATTAGATACATATATTATTTGTCTATTATTTGATAAGTGATACAACACCTTTGTAGGTAATAACTTTATTATCTAAAAACCGAATATCGATTATATAAACAAATGATCCTGAATTAAGTATAGCACCATTGTATTTACCATCCCAACCAGCAGTTGGTTCATTCGGGATAAAATCATTTTCTTCATAGATGATTTTTCCCCATCGGTCGAAAATCAGCATTTTCTCAACCTTTTGAATATTTGGTACTGACCCGAAAACAGTAAAGTAGTCGTTTAAACCATCATTATTTGGAGTAAATGCATTGGGGAAATAAGCTTTACGTACCTTTATAACATCTATAGTTAGTGTATCTGAAGTAATACAGTTATTAGTGGATCTAGCTACAGATATAACTATCAATGAGGAGGATGGTGATAAAATAACTTCCTCACAATAATTGTTGCACTCTATTAACTCTGTTGGGTCCCAAGTGTAATTGTCAACAGGGAAATTTGGATCAGGATTTAATACAATAATATCGCCTAATTCTACCTGTAGATCAGGGCCTAAGTTTATTGTGAATTCTTTAGGTGATTCAATAATTATAGTGTCTTTGAAACTGCATCCATTCTTGTCTGTTATTGAATATATATATTCACCACCGGGTAAATTTGAAATAGTTTCATCTAATCCATATTGCACATCTTCAAAGAGGAAGGTGTACGGTGTGCTTCCATTATAGATTGTGTCTAATGAAAAACTTCCGTTATTAGTGTATGAACAACTTGGGTTTTCGATAGTACCATTAGAATAAATCCCCTGGTCAATAGTAATTGTTAAATCAAGAGTAATTATACTATCACAACCAATGGTGTTTACTAAACTGTCAATGTATAATCCTGTGCTTGTGTATTGACTGTTGCCAACAGTATATGTTAAACCTTGGCATATTGTATCAAATATGTAAACGAATTTTGGAATTACATGCACTATCTTAACATTTGATACAACTCGGCATTTATAATTTGAAAGATTAACATCACCGTTCGCCACAAGGTATCGGTAATAATAGTATCCCCCTGAAAAATTATCGTGGGTATAAGAAGTACTAGTTTCGCCATCAATATCAATCCATGAAATTCCTTCATCATAACTAGTTTGCCATTGAAAGAATGGGGTTTCGTATGAATCACCAATTAAAGTGGCTTCCAGATTTATTGGGTTACCGTCCTCACAAATATTAGTTATTTCAACGGGTAGAATAAGAGCCTCTGGTCCACATGGTCTGAAAGATATATTATCCAGTGCAAGATCATTGCCCATGCCACCAGGTGCATTGTTCATTAATGATAGTTTAACCGAGGATTGATTTGTACCAGTGGTAAAAGTAAACCCATATGTTAACCATTGTTCATTTTCAGGAATATCTCCAGTTGAATATTTGACCTCATCATCCAAAAGAAAAGAAGCATTTGGTTTAATCATATTGGCTCCGGTGTTTAGCAGATTGATAATATCGGCAGAAAACTCATATAATGTATTGTCACACAATCCGGTAATTTCCTTTTCATAAAATAATCCCGGTTCATTACTGGCATTTATTATCATCATGTATCCGAATTTGTCGGGACTGTTATCATATATTTTTATCCAGCCTGGAAATAGGTTCCAGTAACCGGTATAGTTCGCAATTGTGTATGATCCATCATCTGGTGGTGGATGAGGTTCATAATTGTATCCAGGTGCTATTTGAGGGTCTGTGGATACAACATTTGTGTTTCCGGAGCCAAAATCCCCATAAGTAAATATATTTTCCCCAAGATTTCCACTACATATTTGCCCAGATATTGGGAAAGCAAATGTCAATGAATAAAAAGCAAGAAGATATTTGAAAGCCTTTATCATTTTATTTTCTCATTTCTAAGCTAAAGTCCATATTGGTTGTGGCTCTCCATAGCCATTCAATGGGACCATATAGATATTTGGTTAGCCAATATCTACTGATTACTACTTGTATAATGAAGAAACATATCCCCATAATCAGGCTCCATGTGGCTCCCAAATACTTCCACATTCCAAATCCAAAACCAAAAAAGAAGATCACACCGAATACTGCCTGTACGATATAATTGGTCAAACTCATTCTCCCATATGTGGTCAGGTATTCTAAAAATACTGACTTCCTAATTGCCAGATTTATTAAGATAAAGATACTCATTATTACCGTGGTGTAACCCAAATTTGACATAGCTTTGATCAAAGTTGAAAAAAGACCAATTTGGAGTTCTGACAATAATTGAGAATTTGCAATTAAGTTGTATGCAAAATGTAGTAGAGTTATATTTACTATGCTAACTAAAAGAATCAAACTGATTTGTTTCCTATACTTGGAGATATTCTCAAAATATTTCTTTCTCCCAATTAATAAACCAATTATGAATAAAGCCATCAACTGAACTGCTCTACCTGTATAATAAGTCCATGCATAAACCAAATATCTGGATTTCCAAAAATTTATTTTAACTACATCCCAAAAACTGCCTCTGGCATATACTTCCTCTGCCTCCGCAAACCAATTGCCTCCCCAGTCAGGTGTGAAAATGTATGAACTATCAATAAAGGATAAAACTAGATGGTATAAAATTGGAATTTCCATAATTAGCAATAGAGCAATTGCTACTAGTACTTTGTTATTTAACTTGTATAGTAATAATAGTGGGAATCCCATGAGTGCGTAGATATGAAGTATATCACCTCGGTAAATCAATGAGTGAATCAATCCCATTATCAATAGTATCGCAAGACGCCATGCGTATCTTCCTCTATAATCAATTCCTATCTCCTCTTTTCTGTTGATCTGAATAAAAAAACTAAATCCAAAAGTAATTGCAAATATCGAATATGCTTTTCCACTTACAAGGAATATAATTACATCCATAACTTTTTGATCCATTTCTGGAGAAAAGATGAAATTATATTCTGAGGTATAAAAAAAGTCGAAATGTTCAACAAAATGGATCAGCACAATTCCCAATAATGCAAATCCTCGAAAGGCGTCAACTAATGCAATCCTTTTATTATTACCGTTCATATCAATCATGAGAACGGTTAGCCTTTTCCAAATAACCCAATACATAAACTGCTGGAGCATTCCAATTTAGGCAAACTTCATTGGAAGCATAACTCTCCTCCTCATCCATAAATGAGTTAGCAGGCATTGCATGCAGATAATGTACTTGTGAGATATCCTGCCTATCGTTGTTGGGACCACCCACAATAAATCCCGGTATTGGCTCGTCGATTCCATCTGCTCCGCTTGGCCGATGATGTGGGAACATAACTTGTTTTGATCCAAATCCTGTTAGGAAGCAATATCCAGTTGCATTTTTGCCATATATGTAATCATTAATTTGTTCTGCACCAATAAGATATTTGTCTTCATTAGAAATATTGTGAGCAATACATAATATTACAGCTTGATTAAGAATGTCACTATTCGACCCCCATTCAAATCTATTGAGTGCTATTTTATAAGGATTTGCATTTATCTGTTCCAGAATTTCGTCAGCTAATTTAATATGACTTTGTACTAGATTATTAATAAAAACTTCATCCAGCTGACTTGCATTTTCTATTAGAGAATGAAAAGCATTATTTCTAATAAAGAACTTCCAACTATTTGTTAGCTCATGTATATAGTGTTTGTTGTTCTGTTGAAGGTAATTTAGGTATTCCTCATTTTTCGTTGTTAAATATAACTCAGCAGCGGCCCAATAGAAATCATCACCAAAATAATCATCGCCATATTCACCTGTCGATACATCTTTTGGATTGTTGAATTCAATATCATTGTTTTTAAGTGCCCAAACCCATGCTTTCTGTGACGCATCTAAAGCAATCTCTGACCAATGTGTGTCAATATTTTTATAGATTCTTGATGCCTGGGCAAGTACGGCTGCAAAATTCAATGTGGCAGCAGTTCCTTTACCAATAATCCATCGATCAAGGTCATATTCTTCAGGCATAACAAAACCACTAAATGTACTGGCAGTTAGTTTATGATAAACTCCACCGTCATCATCCTGCATCGTAAGAATCCAGTCAAGTTCGTATTTAAGTTCATCATATAAGTCACCAATACCATTTCCACTTTCAGGAATATTAAGTGCACCGTCTGGGATTATATCAGGAAATTGTTCAAGTAATAGTAGCATTTGTCCGGTTGAAAGGCAAGCATTGCCAATGTATTTTCCATAATCTCCAGCATCATACCAACCACCACGAGAGTCAAGGATTCCTTCAGTTCTTCCACTAGATGGATGATAGTAGCAATTATTGTCGGGATGACCAGATTTACGAGCCCACATTCCCCCAAATTTTTCATCAATTGGCATAGATGCTCTTTGATAATAATAACTTTTTATGGCGGCAACCAGGGCTTCTGAGTATAGATTTTCTTTTATGACAAAGGGATATGACGTAAAATTACCATCAATTTGAATATAGTACAACCCCTCCTCCGTTAGTTTACTGAAGTCTCCTTGCAAAACTCCTTCACCAGAGGCTTCAGAGATTCCATTATCAATTAGTTCCCCTTCAAACACTGATTTCCCATTTCCATCAATGATTTTGAAATGAGATGCAATTGAATCAGCAACAATAAACTGTTTACTGGATTGTGGGTAGTAACCTATTTGATTTAGTCTTATGGAGTCGGATATATTTACGTTTTTTTGTGGCTGATTACAACCAATATTTGATAATATGATAATTATCAGTGGAAATATTAAATTTTTCATGATTAAATCTTTAGGAAGATTCTTTTTTTGTACAATATCAAAACTGGTATATAACAAAGTGCTGTGTATATTACTGCCCATGAAAGTGATATAAGTTCAGGTAATAACCCTATATTAATTAGTGATTCCATATACAATTCTTGTATCCCATGGTTACCTGAAATTGGAATATAAGTAAGTGGTATTCCAATAATATATAAAAGTATATATGCTATAATTGCGTTTGATCCAAAAACTATTGCAGGTTTGCCCCAATTAATGTATTTCTTAATGTCCATTACCCAGATTAGGATAGCCCAGGCAATTGATGCCAAACCGCTGGTATAAAGCACATATGAGCTTGTCCATAAATTTTTATTAATTGGGAAAGACCAACTCCAGACTTCTCCAGCAATTATGGCGAAAGCACCACCAACAAAAAGCAGAATAATCTTCTCATTGATATTCTTATTGGATACAATTAGATGTCCTGCAATCATTCCTGATATCCCAGTCACCACTGCCGGGATTGTACTCAACAGTCCTTCGGGATCCCATGTTCCTTGGTACATATGGAATGGGATAATCTTATTGTCAATCCATGCAGCAAGATTACTGCCAGGCTCAAGTACTCCGGCCCCAAATTCAGGAACTGGGATTACTATCATAGCAATAAAGTACCCCAACAAAAGAAGTATGCCAGTCCAAATTTGCGTTTTAATAGATGAATATATGAACAACAAAGAACAAAACATAAATACCATGGCTATTCTTTGTAACACTCCGGGTAGCCTCAGTTCAGTAAAGTCACTACCAATCAAATTAAGCAATACTCCCAATACAAATATTGTCAAGGATCTCCTAATTATCTTGATGATTAGTTTCTTTTTATATCTGCCAACACAAATCTTGTTTTTGAATGCAAGCACAATAGAAACCCCGACGATGAAAAGAAAAAAAGGAAACACTAAATCGGTTGGAGTAAGACCATTCCATTCAGAATGTCGCAGTGGAGGAAAAACATATGACCATGATCCAGGAGTGTTAACAATTATCATTCCTATAATCGTAATTCCTCGAAATGCATCCAGAGAGACAAGCCTTTCTTTCATACTATGTTTTTTATAGCCTTACCATACTTGGTTCATCAAATTTAACGGTTTCGGTAAGATTAAATTCTAGCATCATATCCTTAACACTTAAAACAAATTCTCCCTTTTCAGATACCAGCTGGTTATCATAATTATAAAATGCAAGATCTCTTGGCGAGATTTCAAATTTAACTTCCTTGATTTCTCCAGGTTCAAGTTCAATTTTCTTAAATCTGCGGAGCCGTTTGTTATCTGGTGAAATTGTTGCGAAAAGATCAGAAGTATAAACCATTACGACTTCTTTTCCAGTTCTTGAGCCAGTATTTTTAACCTTTACAGATATGTCTACTTTACCATATGGTGTCAGTTGGTCTGTATTTATTTTTAGTTCACTATATTCAAATGTTGTATAGCTTAGTCCATGTCCAAACTCGTATTGAACTTTGACATCAGACGCATAATCATAAATACCTTCTTGTTTTTCTTGTTTTTCTGCAGGTTTATAATCATAGGTTATTAATGAATTTGGGAAATTTGGATAAGTATATGGGAGTTTGCCACTTGGGTTCTCATCTCCAAAAAGCACTTCTGCAAGAGCATCACCACCATAGTTGCTGGGTAAGTATGTTTGAATTATGGCATCCATTTCCCTCTCAAACTTACGTATTAATCTTGGCCTTCCTTCATTCAGAATTAGGATTAGTGGTTTGCCAGTCTTTGCCATTGCTTGAGCTAGTTCGGTTTGATTTTCGCTTATATATAGATCCTTAAGATCTCCTGGTTTTTCACAGTAACTATTCTCACCTAAAAACAATAGGATATAATCGACACTTTTAGCAGCAGAAACAGCACTCTTTATATCAATATTTTCCTCCTCAAAATATTTCCCATTATTATTATAGGAAATTGCCTCTACAAACTTTACATTTTTCTGCCCAATCTTGTTTTTAATTGCTTCAAGAAATGTATTGTATTCCTGTGCAAATTCTTCTACCTTTTCTCCTTGCCATGAATAAGACCAACCACCATTCATCGCACGCATGGTATTTGCATTTGGTCCGGTTACCAATACTTTCACATCTTTACTTAAAGGAAGTATTCTATTTTTATTCTTTAATAAGGTCATCGATTCAATTGCAGCTTCGAGGGCTTTTTCCTCAAATTCCTTACTTGCAAATTTTGGATAGTCAGTAGAATTAGTATTTGAATTTTCAAACAGTCCCAATTTTAGCTTTAACACGATTATTCTTGATACAGCCTCATCAATTCTACTCATCAGCACTTCTCCCTCATTGACAAGTTCAATTAGATAATCACAAAATTTGAAATTATATGGTACCATCGACATGTCGATACCAGCATTGATTGCTAGTTTTACCGCCTCCTTTTCGCTTTTAGTAATCTTATCTCTTTCATGAAAATTCTCAATATCAGCCCAATCGGAAACTAACATTCCGTCAAACCCCATTTCATTCCTTAATAATTGTGTAAGAATTTCATAATTAGCATGAACAGGATATCCATTTATTAATCCTGAATTAACCATAATAGTACTAGCACCAGCATCAATAGCTGCCTGAAACGATGCTGCATGTTTTTCTTTAAGTTCCCGCACAGAAATGCTTAGTGGATTCCTGTCTTTACCAGAGTTAGAGTTATAAGCTAGATAATGTTTTATGCAAGAGGCACCGTGAAGGCTATCGATACTTTCCCCACTTCCTTCAAAACCTTCAACTGCAGCAGCACCAAGCTGTTGTGCTAAATAAACATCTTCACCATATGTTTCCCAGTACCTTGGATCTCTTGGGTCACGACCCATGTCCAATACGGGAGAGAATGTCCATGGAATATTTGATGCTCTCATTTCATATGCAGCTAGCTCATTAAGTTCTTTAACCAAGTTGGGATTGAAAGTTGCACCTTGTCCTATTTGTTGTGGATATAAAGTTGCGCCAGAAGTATAATTAACACCATGGATTGCATCAATACCATAAATAATAGGAATACCAGTTTCCTCTATGGATAACTCTTGCAAATACGATATTATATCATACCACCATTGAGGGCTTCTGGCACGATTATTTACAGTATTTAGCACAGATCCTATTTTATATTTGCCAATTGCAAGTTTAATCATTGCGGTATCTAATATCACAGGTTCAGCTCTCTCATCATTTTCACCCATAAGAGCAAATACATCTAAGGTAATCTGAGTCATTTGGCCTACTTTCTCCTCAATCGTCATTGATGATACTATTTGATCCACTTTTGATTCTATATTATTTTTGGAATCCATGGATTTATTTTTCTCACAGCTGATATAGGAAATTGTAGCTATAAAAACCAAAAAATAAAAAATTACTTTTTTCATATACAATAAATAAATGTTTTCTAACTAGGACATAATTACAATTACATCATAAATTTCATTTGGGACTGGTAATGGTAATATATTTCCAGTAATAATTTCATTATTAACTGTAATCGTAGCATTATTTCCGCCCTTATTGATCACTTTAATGCAATAAGTTGCATCTCTATATTTTCTGGTAACCTTAACTTCCTTGAGTTTTGCAGGTAACTTAGGATCAATGATCAAACCATGGTAGTCAGGTCTGATTCCCAGGATATAATGACTAATTGAATAAAGGTTCCATGCGGCAGTTCCTGTTAGCCATGAGTTTTTTGCTTGCCCGGGAGTCGCTGCATCCTTACCTGCTATCATTTGTGAATATACATAGGGTTCAGTTTTATGCAGCTCACTTATTTCTTCCAAATATGCAGGAGCTATCCTTGTGTAATAGTCAAAAGCTTTATCATTATTGCCAAGCATCGCCTCAGAAATAATTATCCATGGGTTATTATGGCAAAATATTCCAGCATTTTCCTTGTAGCCAGGAGGATAGCTGGTTATTTCACCAAGTTCAAGATGATATTTTGTATATGGTGGATTTACCAGTACAATTCCATGTGGAGTTGCTAATCTTTTCGAAACACTATCCATGGCTTTTTGGGCCCTGCCGTCTGAGTGACCGATACCTGCCATAGTGCAAAATCCTTGAGGCTCAATAAATATTTTTCCTTCATTGTTTTCTTTACTTCCTATTTTATCTCCAAAATTATCGTAAGCTCGCAAAAACCACTCACCATCCCAACCGTGCTTATTAATGGTTTCAATCATACTTGCTACATGAGTTTTGGCTTCACCTGCTTGACCATTTTTGCCGGTCTTCTCACATATTCTTACAAATTCATTTCCATACATCACAAACATTCCAGCTATCATTACTGATTCAGCAATGTTATCACTCTTGTTCTCAGTTGTTTGAAATGGTTCTCCTGGTTCTTCGGAAAAGCAGTTTAAGTTCAGGCAGTCATTCCAATCAGCACGACCTATCAATGGTAGTCCATGAGGACCCAGGTTTTTTACTACATGATAAAATGATCTCTTTATATGCTCAAAAATTGATGATTGGTTGTCATCGTCATCAAAGGGAACTTCTACATCTAATAATGACCAATCACCTGTTTCTTTAATATAAGTCGATACTCCGAGTACTAACCATAGAGGATCATCATTGAAATTACCTCCAATATCACCATTACCTTTTTTTGTTAACGGTTGATATTGATGATAGGCACTTCCGTCTTTCATTTGTGTTGAAGCAAGATCAATGATCCTCTGTTTGGCAAGTTCTGGTACCATATGGATCATGCCAATAATGTCTTGATTTGAATCCCTAAAACCCATTCCACGGCCTATTCCCGATTCAAAATAAGACGTACTTCGTGAGAAGAAATACGTTATCATACACTGGTATTGGTTCCAGATGTTAACCATCCGATCCAATTTCTTGTCTTCACTAACTACATGAAGATTACATAATAAACTATCCCAATATTTCTTAAGTTCAACAAAGGCATCGTTTACTTGATTAACAGATTTAAACTGATCAATCATTTTGTATGCCTTTGTTTTATTGATGATGTTGCTGGATATGAATTTTTCACTTTGTTCATTCTCAACATAACCAAGAACAAAAACTAATTCTCTTGTTTCTCCAACTTCAAGAGTAACCTCGATAAAATGCGAAGCTATTGGAGACCATCCATGTGCCACGGAATTTCCACATTTTCCTGAATTTACCATTTCCGGATTATCAAATCCATTGTATAATCCCAAAAAAGTTTCACGGTCTGAGTCAAATCCTGAAATTGGCTGATTTACTGAATAAAAGGCGTAATGATTCCTACGTTCTCTGTATTCTGTTTTGTGATAGATCACCGATCCTTCAATTTCAACTTCACCAATATTGAAATTCCGTTGAAAGTTTGTCATATCGTCCAATGCATCCCAAAGTGCCCATTCAGCAAATGAATATATCTTTAAGGTTTTTGTACTATCACCTGAGTTTTTTAGTGTGAGTTTTTGCACTTCACCGTCAAATCCAAGAGGTACAAAGTGAAGTACTTCGGCACTAACTTCATTCAACTTACCCTTTATCTTAGAGTAGCCCAAACCATGTCTGCATTCGTATTCATCCAACTTTGTTTTACATGGCTTCCATCCCGGCGACCAAACTTGGTCTCCATCCTTTATATAGAAATACTTGCCACCATCATCAACAGGAACATTGTTATATCTATATCGGGTGATTCTTCTTAATCGGGCATCCTTATAAAAGCTGTATCCTCCGGCAGTGTTTGAAATAATGCTAAAGAAGTTTTCATTCCCAAGATAATTTATCCACGGATACGGAGTTTGAGGATTTATAATAACATACTCTTTATTATTGTCGTCGAAATATCCAAATTTCATATTGTCGTTTTTAGAATTAATCGTTTGGTAGTTTATCCCACCAATTCACCTTAAGCACAACTGAAGTTATTAATACAATGAGTAAGGCAATACTCATATCCATCCATTTGCCAAGCACAAGAAATACTGGTGTTGCTACTATTGCTGTTTGCCAAATAATTCCAACAAGGATATTATAAAGATCTGTTTTGAAATTTTTATTTTCCTTAAATGAAGGGTCAGCTTCAAGTACTCTTTTCTTTACAGGCTTCCATATACCCCAAGGCCTAACTGTTTTGTAAAAATTATCAAGTACTTTTGGTTCAGTAGCGGGATATAGGAAAGTGCCCAAATAACAGCCTATTAATGATGAAATAAGTAATAGTGGAAAGTAATACAATTCGAGAGTTTCTTTGAATATTAATGGAAAGATGAGAGCAGGTATTAATCCTGCCAACATACCCCAAAAATAACCATAGCCATTAAATCTCCACCAGTACCACTTAAGAACGTTAGAGGCAACATATGATCCCCAAAGAGCCGAAACTATCCATTGTAGTAGGCTATTTACATTTTTCGCATAAAGACCAAGTATTACGCTTACCACCATTATTAATACCCCAACAATGTAATTCGTGTTTTTGATTTGTTTATTTGAAGCATCTTTTTTAACCTTCAAATAGATATCATTTACAACATATGCTTGTGCTGCATTCAATGTTCCTGCAAAAGTAGACATGAATGCAGCAAGTAATCCTGCTAATAGAAGTCCGGTTAATCCAACTGGAACGAATTCACTTATGGCAGATGGTAGTATTTGTTCAAAATCAATATTTCCAGCAACAACTAAGTTCAATCTATCATAGTAAAGAACAGCAAGTACAACAAATCCTGTTATCATAAAATATCTTACAGGATTTAGGATAACACTTACCATCCCACTCATTTTTGCACTTTCCTTAGGTGATTTTGCTGAAAGAATTTTTTGCATATCATAGTTAGGTGCAGGTCCTGCAGCACTGGAAAGGAATCCCTTGAACAGCATCATCATCATGAAAATGGAAAATAGAGAGAACCCATCATCCTTAATCTTCTGATTTACTTCTGGGATAATAGTACTCCAATCTAAATCCAGCTCCCAACCAAACCAAATTGAATACCAATTATCAGGTACAAGTAGCGAGTTATCAGCTAATGCATTCATTGCTATTATTCCAATAATTAACGACGATAATGTCATAATAATATATTGAAGTACATCAGTCCAAACAATACTCATCATACCACCCAAAACAGCGTATAAGGTTGCAAATAGTGTAAAAACTACACCATATACGTGAGGAATGTACTCAGGAGAAACAATATCAGGACTAATACCCATTGAATTACATACAATATTCCAGGGGATAAAAATCATCATAAACTTACCAAGACCAATGAATCCATATGCTAAAAATCCCAAACAACTAATAAGCGCATATACAACAACAATATTGTGTGAAAGTAATGAACCTTTACCTGTTCCAAAGCGAGTTTGGATCCATTCCGCACCAGTAGTTACATTAGATCTTCTGAGCCAAATAGATAGAAATACCATTAGGAATATTTGATTAAAAACAGGCCATAGCCAAGGAATCCATATGCTCTTTAGTCCGTAAACAAACCCGAGGGTTACTAACCACATGGTACCTGAAATATCAAACATACCTGATGCGTTTGATAAACCCAGCAAGTACCATGGCATCTTATTTCCACCAAGTAAATATGATTTTTTATTTTCTTGTGCTTTTTTCTTCAGAACAAATCCAATTACAATAGTTGCAAGAAGATATGTTCCAATAATTATAAAGTCTATTATATGCAATTCCATCCTTTAAGCTTTCTATTTATTGACAATTTGTTGGATGTGTAGAAAGTACAATTATCGTTTTCTTTATATATTATATAGGTAATCCAAGTTTATCTTTTTTAGTTCTTTCGTATACATCTTTACTAAAAATAAATACTTGTGCGGGTTTATGAGCCACTCCCTTTTGTTTCTCGTCAAGAGGTATGATATATTTCAATTGCAGAATTTTTTTTCTAAAGTTTCGCCTGTCATACTTTTTTCCCAATACAGCTTCATAAAGAGTTTGCAGTTGTGATAGCGTGAATTTTTCCGGAAGTAATTCAAAGCCGATTGGTTCCCTTGCAAGTTTAACACGAAGGTATCTGAGAGCTTCAGCAATGATAACATCATGATCGAAACCTAATTCAGGGAGATTATCAGATGGAAACCACATAGAATCCTTGTGTTGTTTGTCGGGGTGGATGTTGGCGCTATTGACCAACGAATAATATCCAACTGTTATAACATGACTAGATACGTTTGGATAAATACTTTTTATCCATAGCATATCTTTTGGGTTTTTTATACGGTCTACATTTCCAAACGTGTGAAATTGTTCAAGGAATATGTTATCTAATCCTGTTTTGTCTTTAAGAACTCTAATTGCTGCTTTATCTAAATCCTCATTTTCAAGTACATGATGCCCCTGAAGTGTGTAGTCAGTAAATTGATGTTCACCTGTTTGAGTATCTTGTAGTTCGCGTTTGGTTAATAATATATTTAACTTATTAAAATCAAAACCAAATACAACACAATCGACTGATAAATTAGGAATAATATTTCTCATAGACAATAAATGTATTTATTACACAGTGCAAATATAGATAATAATTATTTTAAAATGCGATAAACTGAGAAAAAATAGTATGATATTATTAACCTGTAAGTGCTGGTAATAGATAGGTATATATAATTTATGTAATTTAGAATAAGTATAAATAGAGTGTATTATTTAACATTTATTATGATTTAATAAAAAATGATGTATTTTTGTATGTGTAATTAATACACTATCTAAATGATGGCAATTAAAAAATTGAAAATTAGGATTGTCACTATTTTCAAGATAATTATCTCTGTATTATTAACGGATACTAAGAATTAAATGGCAATTAGTCAGTTTAAATTAACAATAAATTAAATCTAAATCTTATGAAAGCAGATTTTTACAATTATTTGAAATTGGACACATTTGCAAAAAAGTTCCTATTTATAATAGGAATGCTGATGATAAGTATTACTACTTCTCTATCAGCTCAGCAAGTGTTCGAATACACCGGTACGGTATACGATGTTGTAGGTGAAGCCCTTCCAGGTGTTAACGTAATTGAAAAAGGAACCAGTAATGGTACAGTTACTAACATTGATGGTAATTTTCGTTTAGAATCAGAAAACGAGAATATTACTATCACCTTTTCAATGATAGGCTACAAAGCAACTACCTTCGCTGCTGAGCCAGGTAAAGTTATTAAACTTACTCTGAAGGAAAGTATTGTGGGACTTGATGAAGTTGTGGTTATTGGTTATGGCACAGAAAAACGTGCAAACGTAACTGGTGCTATTTCAAAAATGAATGCTTCTCAGATTGCTGAGATTCCTGTTACTAGTGTTAATGAAGCATTACAAGGTCGTTTGGCTGGTGTTAATGTTACTAATAATTCAGGTTCTCCGGGAGCTGGATTAAAAGTTATTATCCGTGGTGTTGGTACAAATGGTAGCGCTGCTCCTCTTTATGTAGTTGATGGTGCCGTAGTTGGAAACATCGATAATATTGAACCCTATGATGTTGCATCAATTGAGGTACTGAAAGATGCTGCTTCTGCTGCTATTTATGGTGCTTCTGCTGCAAATGGTGTTGTGCTCATAACAACAAAGCAAGGTACAGAAAGGCCAGGTGTAGTTACTTATAATATGCAAATTGGTTCTAGTAGTATTGGTCATTATACTCAACCAATGGATGCTAATAGCTATGCCAGCTGGGTAAATGAAGCTAATGTTGGTGTAACTATCCCTGAAAATTCAGCTATAAATACTAACTGGATGGATGAGATTCAATCAAATGGAATGACTCAACGTCACCATTTAGGATTTAGTGGTGCTACTGAAAAGGGTGGTTATTATATTTCTGGTTCATATCTAAACCAGGATGGAGCTGTTGGTGGTGATAAATCTAATTTTGAGCGCTTTACATTGCGGGCCAACATTAATCAACAAATTAAGCCATGGTTGAAAGTTGGAACAAACCTTACTTATAACCATTACGATTTAAGTGCTATAACTGAAGATAGTGAGTTTGGTGGAATTATCTCTTCTGGTCTAATGCTGGATCCACTAACACCAGTTACATATGATGGAGCTCTTCCAGGTTTTGCACAGGATGCACTAAATACAGGTTACACTTTGGTACAAGATGGTTCAGGACAGTATTATGGAGTTTCAGAATATGTAAAAGGTGAAATTGCTAACCCTTTAGCACAAATTGAAATTCAAAAAGGATATACTAAAGCTGATCAGTTTATGGGAAACGTTTATGCTACTTTTGGTGGTGATATTTGGAAAGGTATTTCTTTTACAACTCGTGCAAATGTCGATGCAGCGAATAGCTTATACCATGAATGGTATCCTACTTACTGGTTCTCATCAGAAAGAATGAATACACAAGCAAGTATTCGCGATAACACAGATCGTTGGAATAACTGGATGTGGGAAAATTACCTGAATTATAAAACTACTTTTGGTGAAAAACATAATATAAATGTAGTTCTTGGTACTTCTGCACAACAGTCAACACATAAATATATAACTACTTTCTCAGGACCAATGTTCTCTGAAGGTGATAATTATGCTGAGCATGGTGATGTAGAAGTTGATGGTAAAGTTAGTGGTAACTTGCGCGACGACAGAATGATCTCTTATTTTGGCCGTGCTTCTTACAATTATGATGACAGATACCTTGTAAGTGTTATTTTCCGTCGTGATGGAACTTCTTTACTTGGAAGTGACAACAGATGGGGTAATTTCCCTTCAGTAAGTGCAGGGTGGATACTTAGCAATGAAAAATTCTGGAAAATTGACTTTGTTAATTTCTTAAAAGTTAGAGCATCTTGGGGACAAAATGGTATGCTTTCAGGATTAGGTCCTGATCAATTCCGCGCCCTTATTACAAGTTCTGGTATAAAGTACCCTAAACCAGGTGGTGGATTCTATACAGGAGCTGAGCCAGAACTTCTTGCAAACCCTGAGTTAACATGGGCTACTAGTGAACAAATTGATGTTGGTTTGGATATGTATATGCTAGCAAACAGACTTACATTTGGTTTTGATTATTACCAAAAGAAAACAAAAGACCTCTTAACACCAGGATCTCCACCTCCATCAGTTGGAAATAATGCACCATTTGTAAACGCAGGAGATGTAACAAATAAAGGTGTTGAAATTGAGGTTGGATACAGAAAATATGATGGTAAATTCAATTATGATATGAACCTTAACGCAACATGGATGAGTAACGAGGTTACTTATCTTAATCCATTACTTGATAGAGTTGCAGGCGCTCAAGTTGGAACAGGTTGGACAGCAACTTGGTTTGAGCTAAATCAGCCAGTTTGGTTTTTTAGAGGTTACCAAACAGAAGGTATTTTCCAAAACCAAGGTGAAATTGATGCTTATAAAGCTGCAAATGGAGGTTTAGCCGGATATGATCCTGTAGCTGGTGACCCAATTGTTTCAAACACAAATGGTGATAATTTAATTAACGAAGAAGATCAAACTAATATTGGTAACCCTCATCCAAAATTTATGTGGGGTGCTATGTTTAATTTTGCATATTCTGGTTTCGATTTAAGAATATTCTTACAAGGTGTTCACGGACAGGATGTTCTTCTTGGATGGAACCGTTACGACAGATCTACTTCAAACCGTCCTCAGTTTTTCTATGATGAAAGATGGACAGGTGAAGGAAGTACAAATGAAAAACCTCGTGCTGAACAATCAAGTCCTTATGTATATAATAGTGACTTAATGGTTTTCAAAGGCGGTTATGTTAGAGTAAGACAAATCCAATTAGGATACACTATACCTAAAAATGTAATGAAAGATAAAATTCAGAACTTAAGAGTATATGTATCACTTGATGATTACTTTACATTTACAAACTATCCAGGAATGGATCCAGAAGCAGGTTCAGGCAATGACAATAGTCAGGGTATTGACCGTGGATTATATCCAATACCTCGTAAAATATTGTTTGGATTATCATTATCATTTTAAACCGTGAAACAATATGTTGAATAAAACTTCTAAAAAATAAAAAAATTTAAAGAAATGAAAATAAGATATAAAATATTAGTAATCTTTGCAGTGATACTTGCTTTCACTGCCTGTAAGAAAGACTTTTTGGATGTTCCTCCACAAGGAAAGATGTCAGAAGAGCTGTTTTATGATACTGATGAACATGCTACAATGGCGATAATGGCAAGCTACGATATTCTTCAATGGATGAATGCTCGTGACTGGAATAGTGCTTACCTTGTGAAAACTTTCCCATCTGATGAATCAAATGTAGGTGGTGGTGATGCAGGAGATCAGCCTCCATTTCAAGAATTAGGTAGATTTACTTATGGAGCAAGTAATCCAACAATTACTGCAGTATGGCAGTCAAATTATTTTGGAATTTACAGAGCTAATAAGGTAATCAACAATGTTGAACCGGTTTCTGATATTCGCAAACAAATTATTGCAGAAGCAAAATTATTGCGTGCATATTACATGTTCGAGATAGCAAGTATGTTTGGTAAAGGCCCTCGTATGTTAGTGGAGCCACCACCAAGTGAATATGGTCAGCCATTTGTTACAGCAACAGAATTATATGAGCAGGTTATTAAAGACCTAGGTGAAGCTCTTCCTGACTTGCCTGAGAAAAGTCAGTATGCACCTGAAGATGTTTTCAGAGCATCAAAAGGAGCTGCTAACACATTACTTGGAAAGACCTATCTATATATGGAGAAATGGGCTGAATCTGCTACTGCATTTGAAGCAGTGATAGGATCAAACGAGTATCAACTTCAATCAGATTATTCAACTCTTTTCTTAAAAGAATCAGAGTTTGGTGTAGAATCAATTTTAGAAGCATCATGGGTAACTACTGAAGGCTACGACTGGGGTACTTTCCAATGGGGTGGTAGCAGAGCTATGGAAAATAATATTACATGGCAGTTAACAGGTCCTCGTGGTGATTATTTTGAAGCCGGCGAAACTGGCCTTATTGGTGGCTGGGGATTTAATTACCCTAAGCAAAATGCTTATCAAGTATTTGTTAATGCTGGTGATACAACAAGAAAACCTGCTTCAATCATGTCATTACAAGATTTAAGAGATATGGGTGGCGATTGGACAAATGAAGAATCTTGGGGTTGGGATGGAAACATCCGCGTTAAATACGGAACCCGTATGGATGAAACTAGTGGAGCTGAAGGTGCAGTACCAGAATTAAATTATGGTACAAACCTCCGTTTGATGCGTTATGCTGACGTTCTACTTATGGCTGCTGAGGCAAACCATAAAGCTGGTAACGACGGTATTGCGGCAAATTACCTAAACCTGGTAAGATCAAGAGCTAATCTTGGTGCATTTACTGGTGATATTATGGAAGCTATTATGACAGAGCGTCAAATGGAGCTTTGCTTCGAAGGTGTAAGGTTCTTAGATCTTATCAGATGGGGGAAAGCTGCTCAAGTACTAGCTACTCAAGGATTTGTAGCTGGCAAACATGAACTTTATCCAATTCCTCAGGATGAGATGCGATCAAATTCTCAAGCAACTCAAAACTTAGGATACGGTAACTAGTTAATAAATTGAATTATTTTGGTTAATGATTGTGAATTTAGGGGGCGTTGTTATGCGCCCTTTTTTTCGTTTATTAGTATCAAAATTAGTTAAAGATATTAGCTATAGACCATACTAAACTCTTAGCACATGGATTAAAATACTTTAAGGCAGAAGCTCGATAAACCTATAGCAAGTGTTTGCTGAGCTAGGTTAAAAAATATTTGGGTTAGCACTTTTACTAAATTGGATTAGGTTGTTGTAATACAACCAATATCTTGCGGAAAATGATAAATAAATACTAAGAAAATCATTATAAACATAATGACATAGATCATTTAAATTTTAATATTGAATAAGATAAGACTTTAAATAAAAAAAGATTTTGGCACTTTCAGTCCTTAATGATTATTTTGTTTTGTATGTAATACTTTATTCATAAACTTCAATAAATTTGTTTTTAATAAGAAAAAGATATTAGATGTTTACTATAAAGAAGGCAAAGTTTGGTCAATTTGAAAAGATAACAATACTGAATAGAAAAACTGAAGAGTATGTGGATATTATACCTGCATATGGAGGAAATATTATAGAACTAGTTTTATGTAAGGGTGGTAATTTGTATAGCGTTATTGATGGCGAAAAAAGCTATGAAGAACTTATTAAAAATTCCTGTCATAGAAGTGCAAAGCTTTTTCCGTTTCCAAATAGAATTAAAGATGGAAAATACTCAATAAATGGAATGAACTATATGTTTCCGGTTAATCATGAAGAAGAAAACAATGCAATTCATGGATTCATATTCGATAAATCTTTTGAAGTTTCAAAACTTGAGGAAACTGAAATGGCAGCTACTTTAGTATTGGAGTATCACTACAATAATAATATCAAAGGATACCCTTTTTCGTTTAAGATGACAATAACATACATATTATCACTTAGCGGTATTGAGGTTATAACAAATGTTATAAATAAAGGAAGTAATACCATGCCAATGGGAGATGGCTGGCATCCTTACATAACGCTAGATGAAAGTATCGATAAGCTATTTCTACAAATACCTTCAGATAAAAGAATAGTTGTAGATGATAGAATGATTCCTACTGGAGATATTGAAATTGATAAGCGTTTTGATAATCTTACGATTATTGAAAATGCATGTTTTGATGACAGTTATTATATTGATAATGATAAAACTGCAATTACAAAGTTGTATTCAGAACAAAAGGATCTAACAATTAATCTATGGCAGGATTCAAGATACTCGAAATATAAGTATCTACAAATTTATATTCCTCCATCACGTAAGTCTATAGCAATTGAACCAATGACATGCAAAGCTGATGCCTTTAACAGCGGTGATGGGCTTATTGTTCTATCACCAAATGAGAAATTTAAAGGAGAGTATGGAGTTTTTCTGAGCTAAAGCACCTACAATTAAAATCCAAGGGTGTCAATCATGGATCGCGATCCATCAACCCAAGCATTCTTTAATATTCATTGTCAGCAATCTCAATGCTTATAGTTTTAATTGGGTGCGATGAGCATCTTTAAAAAGGCTTAACTCTCCTTCGGTTTTAGATTTTGGTTTAAATTTCTTGCAAGCTTTATTTTCTGAACTTTTTGGTTTATTATAGTTAGTTACTAATAATGTAATACCAATTGCGAAAACTGTAATATGATTAACCACAACCAACTAGCATTGTTATTCTTATTTTTTACTTCCTAAGAAAATATACTGGGAGAATTTTTAATTATTTTCTTCCTCTTTTCTTTTTCATTTTTCAACTAGTAATATACATTATTAGATTAGGAAGTTCACTTAATCCGCCACTTAATTAATGCTAATCGAAACAAAGATAAAAATAATGGCAATAATCACCTGTCTCAAGTAAATGATATTGTGTAAGATTATGAACCATAAAATTGTTTTTTTCGTAATGCATTTTTATGGGCGGACGAAAGGGCTTTACGTTAAAGTTATTTTATGTCATTATGACTTGATACTAGTAACAAAGAAAAATGGAAATAAAAAATAGCATTGTCAATCACAACATTAATAAACACTATCACAGATTATTTTTAGATGAACCAAAGTATAAAAATCTGTTCATATTTGATTGATTTATTCAATCCTATTGATTAATTGATCTCTTGAAATTAAGTAATTATATGCCGAAGAGCTGAAGCCCCTGATTTTAACAACTACATCAACATAGTTGCCTGTATCCCACTCAGGCCCATCATTACTTACCCTGTGTAAAATAAAATCAGGTATTGAATAATTATCATTGCTCTCCGGAGTTGAAATCCAAATTTGTTCGCCATTAATTACATAAAGAGTAACAATGTCAACATTATCTTCAATAAGTAAACTATCAATATTTCTTACATTGAGGGAAGCTGTTAATCCTCTCTTTTCAGGGATGCCACCTCCAGGAAAAAAATCTCGATAAAGTTCAGTCTCTAACACCAGATTTTGCATATCTATATTCAAAGTATCCTTTGAATCAATATAAAGCAGATTACGAAGTTCATTATCTATAACAATGTCTCCCTGTAAGCCATCTTTTTCACAAGAATAGAATTGAAGCATAATAATGGATAATAAAATAATCTTAAATCCAACCAAAAGTGATTTATTAAAAACCATAATATTTAGGTTTGCTATATTAATTCATAAAAAGTTTAAACGACAACAAAAATGAGTTTGTTGTAAACTTGTTATCTACTGGATTTGTCGAAATATTTTCAGTTGTGTACATATAATAATCCTCACTCATAACCGAGTATACATAAGCAAAATCTATAGCATAATCATTTGTTTTATAACCTATTCCTCCTGAATACATCTGTCGTTTACCATCATTTAGGTTATTATCATATGGGCTTCCATAAAGAGCATACCCACCTCTAAAACTAAAGTTTGAGAGCCTCCACTCTGTTCCTGCCCTAAAGTTATGAGTTGCCTGATAAGATGATTTAATATCCTGGTTTACATCGGGGTAGCTATATCCTTTAGATGAAAATTTAGCAGTTGAATAATTAGCATACTCATATTCACCAGATACAAATCCATATGTTCCAATTAAGAAAGATGCACTACCTATTGCACGCAATGGTGTTGATAAGTGATAATCAAAATTACCAACAATTGATATGTACTCATCAGGATCGGTCCATTCCAAATCAGCAGTTGTTGTAGTATACCATCTATCGCTCATGCTCCAATAGTAAGTAGGCGTATGAAAAGCTCCACCAATACGCAGCCATTCGATAGGTTTAACTATGGCTCCAATTTTCAAATTAATTCCCCAACCGGTTGTCTCAACATTCTCACTTACACTCCAATTATTAAAATAAGGAATAGTATCCTGATTATCAAATTCAGCATATGATGACTCACGATAATATCTAAGATATGGCAATCCTATTGTGGCACCTATATACAGAAAATCATTATAATTTCCAGAAAAAGAGAATACCCACTCATTAATTGACCCACGTGTTGTAACCCTCTGTTGTTGTAGTACTCCTGCAAAAGGTACAGGTGTAAAATACTGGTCAACTGTACCGGGGATTGTATCAATTAAATAAAGATACCAAGCAGGGTAAAGCTCATATGGATCATCACCTTCAAGGTAATCGTAATGTGTGCCATCAGCCATCTCTTTGTAAACATCCAATTTTGAATTCTCACCATTCTCACCTTGCATTAAAATTGAATTATTGAAATTATTAAGGCGGTTCATACCTATTCCAAACTGAAAGAACTTCCATCCCTTCCCTGAGCTCAAAGGCTTAACAAGAACATAACCAAGGTTACTCAGGTCAAAAATTGTTCTGGAGTCTTCAGCTAGACTACCATTGTATACTGAAGAAACATTTCTGCTAAAAACTTCAGGTGTAAAACTAAACTCACCTGTTCGGTATAGTCCCATTCCTGCGGGATTAGTACTTGCAGTTGAAAAATCAGCACCCAGAGCACCAAAAGCTCCCCCGGTAGCCATACTTCTTGCAGTTCCCTGATAATAAACCTGAGAGAATTTGAGAGCATCGTCTGCATACTGTGAGTACAAAGTAGTTGATAACAGCACCATTATAAGTATTATATGATATTTTTTCATCTTGTTTATAGTTTATCGTTAAACATTCGTCTTGTGTTAACTGAGGGGTTGACCATTCAGTTTAAACATGTTTCATCAGCTTATAATACACTTCTGAAAATCTTAACCTTAAATATGAGATCTATCTTCTCCCACCACCGCTTCTTGAGCTCGAAGAAGAGCCACTACTACCTGAACTACCGCTGCTCCTGGAACTACTGCCACTTCCTGAGCTGCTACTTCTTGAGGGTGAGCTGTAACTTCGGGTTGATGTATTCTTACTACCCGAAGAAGTACTTCTTTTTGCCGGAGCACTATAACTTTTAGGTGTTGATGTGGAACGAGTCTTTACAGTATTTCCGCTCCCCTTTGATGATGATGAATTAGTTCGAGGTGCAGAATAATTACTGCGAGTATTATTTTGTTTTGTCGACCTATTATAAGTGCTTGTATTTGTTCTTTTAGCTTTATTATTATTAGATGTATTTGTAGGTCTTACATATTCTTTACTCGACCTTGGTTGTCTTGATGGTAAACTCTCATATGATTTTGGCTTCTGATATTTTGTTGCCTGTCTCTCCAGACTATTAGTCTTTGGTGCTGGTTTCCTATACCGGTTTTCAGCTGTAGAAGGCTTACTCTGAATATTTTGTGCCGGCTTCATCTTTTTGTTTGGTTCAGATCTTTTAGCATTGTTACCAACAACACGAACTGAAGCTGCAGGCCTTTCCTTTGTGTTTACAGATCCCGTACTATTACCTGAACGTGGTGCAGTACGTGATGTTGATGCAGAAGGGTTATTTGAGGTAAGAGCTCCGCTTCTGGCAACTCTATTTTCATCATCAACTAATCTTTTTGAAGAAGGGTTAGAAGCAGTACCTGAGCGTCCGTTACTCGATCTTGGTATTGTACTTCCACCAGCACCTCTTCCACGCGGACCATAAGCCGCTGTATTTCCATATCCATAATCAGGATAATATCCGCCACCACCATAATATCCGCCACCTGCATAATATCCATCATAATAACCATTGTTATATCCTGCCCAATAGTTTCCTCTATAATATGGGTAACCCCATCCGTAATAAGGGTATCTCCAACTATAATATGGCCAACCGTATCCATAACCCATGGACATTCCATAACCCATGCCCATTCCATAACCCATGCCCATTCCATAGCCCATGCCCATTCCAAAATTAAGTGATAAATTTGAACCACCACAACCTCCGCAATCGGTATAATTGTCATCGTAATAATCATCACTAGTTCCTTCACCATTAAATCTACTTATTCTAGATGCATAGTCAGAGTCGTAGTACTCATCAACAAACTCATACTCCTCCGATTGGTCATCATCAGTAACCAAACCCGAACCAGCTGCTACTGAATATTCTGAATCAGATCCATCGGAATAATTGTTTTGATTAACATTATTATCCGAATAGCTTTGGGCATTTTTCTGATAATCATCCCAATTATATTGAGTTGGGTTTTGAGCTTTTGAAGAATAATAAACGTCATCCACAGGAAGATTGTTTGTAGATGAACAAGCACCCAATACAACAATAATCATAACTGAAATTAAGTAGCGAAATGTGTTTTTTGTTGTTTTCATGATTCCTATATGTTGTGCAATTGTAAACATTGTTTAATTTTGCGGTTTATTTGAAAAAATACAAATACTGTACCAAACTTAAGAAATGGCAAAACAATTAACATCCAGAAAAGAAAATTATTCTCAGTGGTATAACGATATAGTTATAAAAGCTGACCTTGCTGAAAACTCAGCTGTGCGCGGCTCAATGGTCATAAAACCTTATGGCTATGCTATTTGGGAAAAGATGCAATCAGTACTTGACACTATGTTTAAAGAAACAGGGCATCAGAATGCGTACTTCCCTTTATTTATTCCAAAATCATTTTTCAGTAAAGAAGCATCTCATGTTGAAGGCTTTGCAAAGGAATGTGCTGTAGTTACTCATTATCGTTTAAAGAATGATGAAAACGGTAATATAGTAGTTGACGAAGATGCAAAATTAGAAGAAGAATTAATTGTCAGGCCAACTTCTGAGACCATTATTTGGGATACATATAGAAAATGGGTTCAGTCATATCGGGATTTACCAATACTTATAAACCAATGGGCTAACGTTGTTAGGTGGGAAATGAGGACAAGGTTATTCTTACGTACAGCAGAATTCCTTTGGCAGGAAGGGCATACAGCTCATGCAACTAAAAATGAAGCCGTTGAAGAAACAGAAAGAATGGTTGGTATTTATGCTGAATTTGCTGAAAACTGGATGGCAATGCCTGTTTTACAGGGAGTTAAATCACCCAATGAAAGATTTGCCGGTGCCATTGAAACTTATTGCATAGAAGCATTAATGCAGGATGGTAAGGCACTACAAGCCGGAACTTCTCATTTTCTGGGACAAAATTTCGCAAAAGCTTTCGATGTACAATATGTAACCAAAGAAAATAAACAGGAATGGGTTTGGGCAACTTCGTGGGGCGTATCAACAAGATTAATTGGTGCATTAATAATGGCTCACTCTGATGATAGTGGGCTGGTTCTACCTCCTAAAATTGCACCTATACAAGTAGTGATTGTGCCTATTTATAAAAATAAAGAACAACTTGAAGCAATTAGTGAGACCGTTGCTGGTATTATCAAGGAACTTAAAGAAAGGAATATAAGCGTTAAGTTTGATGACCGCGATACCCAAAAACCGGGATTTAAATTTGCCGAGTGGGAACTCAAGGGTGTTCCGGTACGTCTGGCAATAGGACCACGCGATTTAGAAAACGGAACAGTAGAAGTTGCAAGAAGAGATACTCTTGAAAAAGAAACATTACAGATAACTGATATAGCTGAAAAAATTGAAAACCTCCTTTCTAAAATTCAGGATAATATTTTTCAAAAAGCATTATCATTTAGAGACGATAACACTTTTAGTGTTGATACATGGGATGAATTTACTGATAGAATTAAAAAAGGTGGCTTTGTACGCGCTCACTGGGATGGCACTTCTGAAACTGAGAAAATTATAAAAGATAAAACGAAGGCTACAATAAGAGTAATTCCTATTGATGAGAAATTAGAAGAAGGTAGTTGTATACTTACTGGCAAGCCATCCAAACAAAGAGTAGTGTTTGCTAAGGCTTATTAGGGATTAGTGTATTTATAGTACCTCTCGCAAAGGTATAATGTTTGCGTGGTGACAAAACTCAAAGCGCCTACCTATTATCTCAATATCTGCCTAAGGAGTATGAGAGATCCCCCCGGTAATGTTAAAATTTGCTATATTAGGAGTTGAATAATGACGTAAGTTTTATATTTCAATCATTATTCAATATTCATTTTTCCGTTTTCTTTCGATTTGAATTTGAGTATAGAGCTTTATGCAATCTCTAAACCGGATTTTTATAGGGTTTTTGTCATCCTCGATGCCTGCTTGCCGGCTAGGTAGGGAGGCACGACTGAGAGATCCCCATACTTTCCTGTCATCTCGAACGACGCAGGAGGAGAGATCTCCTAATACACTATCCCTATTCCCCGGGAGATTTCTCGTCATTCCGCTTAGCTCCATTTCCCTCCTTTAGAAATAAACCGTGTTCGCATGGGATTTCTCGCCGCCAAAGGTAGATCGAAATGACAACTAGTTTCTATTTCAAATACAGTTTCTTATTAACTACACCTTCTTGTGTTACTGTGTTTACAATGTAATATCCACTTGGTGCATTAATCATTAGTATTTGATTTTTATCACCTGTTAGTTTTGTGCTCAAAACATTTTGACCTAACATATTCATCACTTTAATATTGCCAATGTAGTTGTTTGCATTTAGTATATTAATGGTGTTGTTTGATGCCCATATTTGTACTAATTCCTGTGCAGATGTAGGGTCTTCTAAACCAAGTGCAGAGAAATGAATAACAAACCTTTCGGGATCATCCTGTTCAAATGCTGAAAACACATATACAGAGTTCTCGGTAAGATTATGATCCTTATTTAATTTTTTATCAAACAACCAAGTATCCATTTCCATGTTTTCAACTTCATACATTTCAATACTGAAGTTTAGTCCTTCGTTTTTAATAAATGTAAAAGGTATGGTTGTGGTTTCTTCAACATTTGGCATACTGTTAACAGCCATTGGCTGACCATCAATTTTTGAATAAAACTGTGCTGCGTATCCTGACAGATAATCACAGTCGTATTCTGCTTCATAACCTGTGGTTGACTCTGGAATGAATAGTAATTGACTTTCTTGAAAAGATTGATTATCAATATTATTTGCTTTTAATTTAATTATAGGAAAATCTACACTTTTATAGAATGTGCCACCGTGTACTCGTTTACTTTTGGGAATGGTTAATGATGCACCGTCTGCAGTTGCCTGTACCATAAACCCGTTTGTAGCCGGAATAATTCCTGGGAAAGCAGCAGTAATAATTGAATAAGATGGTCCTGCCTCGTTCCATATTTGAATTGACCCTCCAATTTCAGTTGTTGCCCAATCGTTAATTGAAGTTGCATCCCAGGTTAGTCCAGACGAATATGGATTTCCTAATAGATGCCAGCTTCGATGAGTTAATTCGCCACCTGTTATATTTAATCCTGTAACAATAACATCACTATTATTTAAAGTACCTGTAAACGACTTTGTACCTTCCTCGTTATAGCTACGGTGTACCCACAAATATAAATAAATTTGCATGATGAATATTAATACGAACCCGATCTTATTTTCTCCTAATTATACTGGGCGTATAGGAGATTTGCGTTTAGAACGTCGGGGTAATGAATTATGCAAGAAACTATTTGCACATCCAAGCTCATCAATACGACAGGTTTCAAGTAGCCCTTCAGAACAGAAAGCATATTATCGATTTTTAAACAATGAAAGAGTTGAGGAACAAGAATTAATCGAAGAAGCTTCATTCCGTATGAGCCAGTTGGCAAAAGACAGACATTTATTATGTATACAAGATACATGTGAGATAAATTTAAGTGGGCATAAAGGAAGACTTAAACCACAAAGTGGATTAGGCCGGTCGGATAAATCGGACACTGCCCATTGCTTCAAACTTCATCCTGGTCTTGTATTGGATGCATCGACCTTATCACCTCTTGGATTTTCACATATTAAAGTATTTCATCGGCCTGAAGAAATGCCAGATAGGGTACAAAGAAATTATAAGAAACAACCGATAGAAGACAAAGAATCTTACAAGTGGATTGAAGTGGCAGAAAAGAGCAAGGCAGTTTTACAAGAAGCAGAGAAAGTAACATTTATAGAAGATAGAGAAGGTGATATTTATGAACAATTTGCACTTATTCCTGATGAAAAACATCATTTACTAATACGCTCAAGAACGACTCGTAAATTGAACAATGGAAGTAGCCTTTATAAAGAAGTAGATTCCGAACCAGTGGCAGGGAGCTACACCGTAGAACTCCCAACAGACAATCGTAAAAACCAATATAAAAGACAGGCAAATATAGAATTACGATACACAACTTGTGCATTAAAGTGTCCCAAGAACCTGATCAAAAAAGGATATCCATCCCATATTTCAGTTAGCTGTATATCGGTTAAGGAAACGGGTAGTATATCCAAGCCTATCAACTGGAAATTATTGACCACTCATAAGGTTGAAAACTACGAACAAGCGTTAACCATGGTTTTATGGTATGGTGCACGTTGGTATATTGAACAAATCTTCAGATTGTTAAAAAGGCAGGGGTTTGGCATTGAAGAAACGGAGATAGAAAGTGGTTGGGCTATAAGGAAGCTTGTAATACTACAAATGTCAGCATTATTGAAAATACTTCAAATGAATATAGCTTATTCACAACCTGAAGAAGGTCAACCAATAGTGGAAGTATTTGATACCGAACAAATAGAGGTTCTTCACTTAATGAATAAAAAATTACAGGGAAGAACGGAGAAACTCAAAAACCACAATGATCCTAACAAAACTAAATGGGCTGCATGGGTGATTGGACGTATAGGTGGATGGAAAGGGTATGATTCACAAGGGCCACCCGGTGTTATAATCCTTTTGAGGGGATTAGACAGATTAAATTATATAATAGAAGGAATTAAACTCGCAAAAGATGTGGGTACACTGTAGCTCGTTATAGGCAGTCATATAGCCTTTGCCCACTTTGAAATTTGCTGTAAGTTCACCCTCAATACCATTATTGATAACATTTGCTGTTGGCCAGTATGGTTCGGTAGTTGATTGATTTTTGAAGTTTATCCATTCATTTGTTAACTCCCACCAGCAATAAAAGTCGTATTCTGTTATTGGATCAGTAATAAAATTAGGGTCAATTGCCTGAGTTTCAACCGGAGAAGATAGAAAATGCCATCCATCTTGCCAGTTTGTCCAATCTGCATCATTCATATAGCGTTCCATGGTTATATCCCCAGTAACAGACTCATTAACAATAAGCGAACCAGTTCCCAAAGACGAACTCTCAATTTTAAGAGTTCCTGTTAATCCCCAAATTGATGTATAAAGATGTTTATCAATGGTTAAGTCCGCAAGTGGTTTTATATTTAGATGTGAATTATGAAGCATATATAAAGAACCTGTAATCGCAAGGTCTGTATTGGCCTCCAGGTTTGTGGTTCCGATATTGAATACATTTCCGTGAATTGTATGGGAACCGCTACTAAAGGTCAATTCTGCATTTTCGTTCACAACAAGATTGTTCAAGGCTACAGAGCTACCTATTTGTGAAGCATATGTTGTTGTTCTATCGGTTATTCCCACATTGCTTGTTGCTGAATTGGGTGCGGATCCCAGACTCCAGTTTGCATCTGTGCTCCATGAATTATCAGTTTCACCAAGCCACATGTTAAAGGCATTGGAACTCTCCCAGGTTGGGCTATTAAATAATGTGCCATAATTTTCATTTCCTGAAATATCATATAAAGTGGAGCCAGAAGATGAGTTGCAGTTATAATATGCAACTAGGTTTTCTTCATTGCCAATAAGTGTTTGGCACATGTTTTCACGAATTTCAAATTCAGTCCGTACATCATTCCATACACGCACTTCATCAACAGAGCCATCATAGGCGTATGAACTAATATCCCATGGTGCAATACCAATTATCATTGCATTTGTATTGTTAATAGAGTTTGCACTACCGGTTGATTTAGTAAACTCTTCGATGCCATTGATATATCCGGTGATATTTCCTCCACTACTCCATGACATCGCAATATGGGTCCATTCAGCATTGTTAAAGGTTGAAGTACTTGTTTCAGCATAAATTACAGATGACAGGAAAACCTCGCAATACAGAGTGTTATTTATTACATCTAATGCAAAACCATTACTATGTGTTCCATCAGTCTTGCCAACAATCTTCATATCATTATTACCAGTTGGTGTTTTTATCCAGGTTTCAATGGTAAATGCAGTTAGATCTTCCAGATATGATGAATGGGGAATACTTACATAATCTTTATCAGTCGCATCAAAATCTAGTGCATTTCCTGTCAAATAAAGCCCGTCAGAAGCTGTCCAGTGCGAAAAGCCATCTATTCCTGATAAAGTTAGGGTGTTTTCGGAAGTGTTTACTGTAGAACTACTCTGTCGGTTCCAATTGGCACCATCAGAAGATTTATAAAGTTTTAGATCAGCTTCTGTCAGGTTGTTTAGCTCTTCATCATCGTAATGAAAAACCAATGTAGCATCCAATCCTGTGTTGGTTGTTGGAGTAATTTGATACCCTCGTTCAATACTTATAGGGTCAGAAGTGGCAGCATGTGTTCGTATTATTGTTGTTGACCCCATAGCTATAGCTGTAGTAATTTCTGCACCTAAACCGGCAACATTTTCATCGATAGCTGAAAGAGTTCGGGTAGTTTCTATATGACCACTTGTTCCATAAATTCTTCCAGCATCTTCTATTAAAGTTGCCGAACTCCCCAAGACAATGGTTTGTCCGTTGAGATCAAGATCACTTTCCAAAATGAGGTTATTATTTATTGTTAAACCCGAAGATAGTGTCATTGAAGAAGAACCGCCCAGCAATAGATTTGCCACTGTCGGTGTTCCTATTAAGGCAACGTTGGTTCCGTCTGAGTAACTATAATTTCCGACATTATCTGTTGAACCTGGTGCACTTCCACGGCTCCAGTTGCTTGCTGATGTCCAATCAGAAGAGGAAGTATTCAACCAGGTGTTAAACGCTGAAGAAGAAACCCAATCAGAATTTTCCATATTGGTAAGAGTGCCATTATTGTCGTTTCCTGAAAAATCCTGTAAAGTTTCTTCTGATGTATTATCAAAATTGTAATATCCAACCAATCCTGATTCATTTCCGGTAAGGTTTTTACACATGTTTTCACGAATTTCACTTGCTGTTCGAACATCATGCCAGATACGGACTTCATCTATTTTTCCAGCGAAATATTCAGTACCGCTTCCAAGTGCTATCGTCAGACTGGTATTAGGTGTACTTGGGTAATAGTTGAATGAAGTGTTTGAAATCTCGACCCCATTTGCATAAAACTTCAACAGATTCGTATCTGGATGTCTATTTAACGTCATAGCGACATGCACCCATGTATTTTGAGGCACGGCATAACTAGTTGTTATTGTTACCCAACTATTTGAATGATCGCCAGTTCCACCTGAAAGATTTCCACTTCCATCAATACCAAGATGCCCCTGATTTTCTGCACCTAAACCGTGATAAACAATACCTTGAAAAGCTCCTGATGCTGGGTTAGTGCTATATATCCAAGCCTCATAAGTAAAACTCGCATAATTTCCAAATGCTAACGATGACTTGTTTCCAGCATCAACATATTCATCTGTCCCATCAAAATCCAAAGCGTTTTTTGGTCCGAACATGGCAGGGGAGGTTTGCCAGTATCCCGATTGACTTCCGTAATTGGTTAGTGCTCCATTATTGCTACCTTTTGAATCGGTTAGCGTTGTGTTTGAGGTTTCGTTGAATTTGTAATATGCTACAAGGTTTCCTTCACCTGCAGGATTGGTCAACTCCTGGTACATATTCATTCGGATCTCATCTTCAGAACGAACATCATTCCAGATGCGTACTTCATCGATTTTTCCATCAAAATATTCATCACCTGTGTATTCTCCTTGTTGTCCAATTACAAGTGGGCCGATACCATCTATATAGCTCAAAACAGTTCCTTTGGTTGCTCTGAGTATGCCATCAACGTAGATATGCGCATTGGTAGCGGTTGACACTGCAGCCAAATGATGCCATTGACCAGCAGTAACCGAAACACCAGTATTAGGCAACCAATCATTTGTAAAACGGATTTCGTCTAAATTAAAACCAAGAAAAAATCCATCACCAGCCTGTGTTGACCATTGTGACAACAATTCCTGATTTACTTTACTCAGAGCATCAGCATAAAACCAACATTCAACAGTATAATCAGTCCCTTTAGCTGGAACAATTGAGGAGCTCATTTGTACATAATCATCCGTCCCATCAAACTCCAGGCAGTTGTTTTGTGCACTGGTAATCGCTATAATTCCCAAAAATGATATTAATATTAAAAACAGTTTTTTCATGATAATTGGTTATTTGTTAATAGTTTTTAGTTATTGGTGATTAGTTATTGGCTATTGGCTAAAAATTGATTATTGGTCATTGGTGATTTGAGGTTGACTGTTTTTCGCATTAATCAAATTTTTATATTATAATTTAATTACAATATTCGAACTCGAAGATTATTATTATAAGCCCGAAAGGATGAACTGCCTTTCGGATACAAAGATCTTAATTCCAACGCTGATTTATCACAGTCGGATAGTGGTTCATCGCAAAGATAATTATTTAAATTAAAAAAATAGAGATTGAAATCCCCAATGTTTTTAACTTACACAGTTTCGAGATAGTCATAGTTTTGGTTTTAACGCCCCCTCGCCTTTCACCATTTCGCCCTCTCGCCATTTCGCCCCCTCGCCCCTTCGTCTCTAATCCGGTAGATGAATAAGCTCACCCGCACCTATTTTATCGAAGGAAACTGTTGATGGGTTACCCAGGTAATATATATTTCCAATATTTTCAATAGTAGCACCTAATTCAGTAGTTACATTTAAATAAACATCATTGCTACTTCGGTTGTTAATATAAACAATATCGGTTTCAAGCTCAATTAGATCAATAAGACCAAAGCTTGCCGAATAAACATATGATAAGCCGCATTTGCCACTTAGAATAATATCAGCTGTACCATAATGTAAGCTACAATACATACTTTTTACATCCATATCCAATTCTATTTTACCTGCACCTTCGTACACTCTCAACCAAAGAGAGTCTGTAAATATTGTGTCTATAGTACTAACATCACCAATTGATCGATATTCAAGTGTATCAATATCAATATAATTAAGATGAACATTTATTGGGCTATCATAACTTCGAATCCAATTACAACTATTATCATTTCTAATTTCAAGAACTCCATTTTCATCCACTTCAGTTATTATTCCGTCAACAATATTTGAACCGGCCTCAACTGTTAAGCTATAAGTCTCTGATTTGCTAAGTATAAGGCTTACATTATCTTTAAGCAAGATGTTATTAAAATTTTCAATAATACGTTCTTGTTCAATTATATTTCCTGTTGTACTAAAACAATCATTACCAGGTCCTTTGTTACAAGAAACAATCATAACCGAAGCAAAACTTATTATTAATATCAAATTTTTCAATCGTGTTTGATTTTTCGTTTATAAATAAATTTAAGCCGATAGCCAAGTCCAAAACCAACATATTCTGCCCTTCCCAAATGTGCGCTTAAAGCCATGTTTGCAAATAGTTTGTTAGTAATAAAATATTTAAGGGTAAGTCTTTGATAAATATCACCTTCACTTCTCTCCATGCCAGTTAAATAAACGCCTGCATTAAATAAAAATGACAATCGATCTATAACTAATTCGTATGCCACATTAACACCTAACTTAGTTAATTCGAAGTCGTTAGTTACTTCAACATATCGTCTTTCAAGTTTAAGCTTGTCTGATGCATCATGGGTTAAATCAAGTCCAATTCCAAATTTACTTTTATAAGAAACACGTGCCATAATATTAGCAAATGCAGCCATAACAAAGAAATTCTTCCCATATTGCTGGGTCATATCTTTATAGGCAACTGCAACAGCAAAATCAATACTCAGATACTTTCTGCCATCAAATTCAAATGGGTATAATTCAGGTAATATTTTCTTGTCAAGTGATCGGTTTGGATTGCTCAGGTATGAAGTAATCCCAACAGAAGCTGTTGTTATATTAAGTCCGTAATTTGGTGTTTTCATTGATCCATTTGAAAAATGTGTTAAGCCAAACCCAGCCGATAAGGTTAACATTTTCGAAACTTTCCTTCTATATTCAAAAAACAAACTTGCAACAATATTTAACCGAGAACCAATAGCGAAATTTTTGTAATTATCAATCCTGTCAAAGCTATTAGTAAGATAACCAAGCCCTACACCAAGTCTAAAATTTAATGATTGATCGTTATTATTTACAATAGGAAAGTTAATTGTAGGATAAATTGCGAATGCCGAGCCTAATTCAGGAAATCCACCTAAACCAGAATACCACAAGTTAACTCCTACAATGGGATATGCGTATTCTGCCTCCCAACGTCGCTTACCATATGTGGCCTTTTGCAAACTTATTTCAAAAGCAGGAAAATGTGATCTGAAAATATCCAATTCAAGGTGATGGCTCAATAACAAACCATACTGTAATTTTAATTCTGTTGAAAGATTATGGATTGTTGACGGTTTTGCAGGTTGCGAAATAGCATAACAACCACAAAATACAATTAATATAATCAACAATATAAACTTTCTTACCTGCAAATTTTTTTTCTTATTTTTCAGCAGCAAAGTTAGCAATAGAGAGTTAAGAAACTAAAAGTTAAAAAGTTTATCCTCCAATAAATACAAAATGATTTTACCCATTTTGTATTTTATTTTAGATGCTTTAAAATAAAATAGTAAATTGCAGTCTTTTATATATATTTTGGATAATTTTGTACTACCCACAAGAAAATATTTTTTAATGAAGGCAAAGCAAAAATCAAAACATGTATTACTTGTAGAAGACAATCTACTAAATCAAAAATTTGCAATGGCAGTCCTTAAAATGAAAGGATATACCTGGGATTTAGCCGAGAATGGAAAGATTGGTGTTGAACTTTTTGAAAAAAATGAATATGAGGCTATCCTTATGGATATTCAAATGCCAATTATGAATGGAATAGAAGCTACTATTGAAATAAGAAAGATAGAAAGCAAAAATAATTGGCAGAGAATTAAAATTATTGCCGTCACTGCATTTGCAATGCCAGGAGATGAAGAAAAATTCAAAGAAGCAGGCTTAGACTTATATATTTCCAAACCATATACCAGCAACCAATTAATTTCTTTTATTGAGCTTTAAAGCACAAAAAATGCATAAAAAATTAAAAGCATTTGAAAGGCTCCTTAATATAATGGACGAGCTTAGGAGTGGCTGTCCGTGGGATAAAAAACAAACCTTCGAGAGCCTTCGTCATTTAACAATTGAAGAAGTTTACGAACTTTCTGACGCAATCCTTAACAATGATATGGATGCTGTAGCAGGCGAACTTGGCGATTTAATGCTACACCTTGTATTTTATGCCAAACTAGGATCAGAAACTAACAGCTTTGATATTAAAGATGTATTAGATAAAATTTCAGAAAAACTAATATACAGGCATCCACATATATACGGTGATACTAAAGTTAATGATGCAAATGATGTTCTCAATAATTGGGAAAAACTAAAACTAAAAGAAGGCCGCAGTTCAGTACTTGAAGGTGTGCCAAAGTCGTTACCGCCTCTTGTTAAATCATTTCGTATTCAGGAAAAAGCAAAAGGAGTTGGTTTTGAATGGGAAAAACGCGAACATGTTTGGGATAAGGTAATCGAAGAACTCCATGAACTGAAACATGAAGTTGACAATAATGCAAAAAAGGAAAATATAGAAGATGAACTAGGTGACTTACTGTTTGCGCTAACCAATTATGCAAGATACATTGGTGTTAATCCAGAAGATGCATTAGAGAAAACAAATAAAAAGTTCATACGCAGGTTTCAGTTTATTGAAAAACAATCGGCTTTGGAAGGTTACAAACTTGAAGATATGAACCTTGAAGAAATGGAAGCCTACTGGCAAAAAGCTAAAGGACTTGAATAGGCATTGATTATTAATTATATTGATTGAAAATTGGTGATAATGATTAATACACTTAAAAAACATATAATCATTAGCAAATCAGTCATTGTATTACTAATTGCTAACATTCTGTTGACAAGTCTGTATTCTCAGACCAGCGATTTCAGTAACTACTCATATAAACCTGATAAAGAATACTTTAAATCATATTGGACTGCAACAAAAAAAATAGTAACAGGACCTGTTCGTTGGACGAAAAAAGACTGGCTAATTGCTGGTTCGGTTACAGTTGTAGGTGCTACTCTATATATATTTGATGATGAAATAAGAAAGGTATTTCAAAAAAACAAAAATGACAATCTTGACTTTGCTTCCAAATATTTCGTGGAACCATGGGGAAGTGGAATTTATCCTGCAGCCCTATTTGGAGGATACTATATTTATGGACTTGCTGCCAAAAACGATCGAGCCAGACAAATAGCACTTGGAGGCACACAAGCATTTGTAATGGCAGCTGTTTCATCACAATTAATAAAGCATATTTTTCACAGGCACAGACCATCACAAAATAGTCCACCAAACCCTTATTTGTGGGAAGGTCCTTTTAATGGCTTGAACTATACAGCATTTCCATCAGGCCACACAACAGCTGCTTTTGCCATTGCATCGATGATGTCGAAAGTTTACAAAGATAAAGTCTGGGTAGGCATATTGTCCTATAGTTTAGCAACAGGAGTAGGGCTTTCCAGAGTTTATGATAATGTGCACTGGCCGAGCGATGTACTTATTGGTGCAGCTCTTGGATACGCCATTGGGCAAACCGTTTATAGTATCATGTCGCATGACTCCAAATTCTCAATGGGAATATCTGATACTGGCGGCATTGCTGTATCATATAGAATTGAGTGATATTTTAATCTACTTTATAACCTCAGCTTTTTTGTAAAAGAACTATTCTTTTGAATTACCTGCAAGAAATATGTTCCGTGCTGTTTTGCACTTAAATCTATTTTAATAAAATATTTACCATTCATCAATTCTGGTTTTCCTGTAAATACCTTATCGCCAAAATAATTAAATACAATTACTTTAGCATCACCATCTGTTTTCAATTCAAAACCAAGATCAACAATGCCATTATCAATATCAATATTAAAGTCCACAACATCAAGTCTATCAACCTTATTTTTAATACCGGCATCTCGTAACTCCTTATCACTTACAAAATCATTTTCATGATATTCATGATAAATAAAATCATGATCTCCATAAAACTCCGGCATATCCGGCATATCAATATACATGTCCTCAATCTCATCCAACTCTACTAACAATTCTAACTCTTTTAGTTCCTTTAAATCTTCAAACTCTTCAAGCATAATTATTTTTTCTCCATCAAGCTCAATTCGCATTTCCTCTAAATGTTCATTTTGCTCTTCAAGTTTTTCATGAAGTTCGTCCAAATCACCTTTGAAAAAGTCAGAATCATCATTAAAAATGTAAACATTTTGCTCACCATTATCATCTTCGTCAATTTTAATCACATATTTTTTCGATTTATTACCATGAGTCATTTTTACATTTCCATCTTTCCCGCTTTTAACAACCATCCACATTTTCTCACTATCAAAGTCAATATCCGAATCGATATCAAGGTCAATCGTAACAGTACTTGCTGAGTCATCTTTGGAAACCCAGGTAAATGTTTTCAGGACTTCTTTTTCGCTTACACCATCCTTATCAGTATAAATTGTATCAGTTACTACTTTTTCACCGTCAACCACTTTAACAGTTTTAACATGTACTTTTTTCTCCTGACTTAAAGCTGTTACAGGAAGAAAGATTAGTAATGCCAGCGATGCAATTATTGCATTAATAATAATTTTATTCATAGTTTTATATTTTTTATTTACGTTTACAAATGTATTCCAACATAAATTATTTAAAAGTTAATACGGGTTAAAAAAGGTTAAAGAAAGGTTAAAGTTAAAATCATTAGTTATACTATTACTTACTTTTGACATGAAAAATTTAGCTGTTGTATGAAAAACAGATTTAATATATTATTGCTTTTAATGGTATTAAGCCTATTTGGAATAATCCTTATTCAGGGATTATGGATCAAATATGCCGTTGAAACAGAGAAAGCTCGTTTTGACCAACTGGTTTATAGCTCAATGAAATCGGCGCTTTCAAAAGTTGAGCGTTCAAATGTGTTTGAATTTATTGATGAAAGGATCGAACTTCCTGAACCTATTTCTGAGATTTCAGTTACTGTTGAGGAATTAAATGAAATATCCGAATCAATGCCCCCCCTTTCTATTCAATCACCAATACGAATTATAAAATCAAAAGATGTCGACAACAATATTCGCATTACATATGATATGATGGAGAATGGTGACGAAGAAATATTTATTATAGATAGTGGGGATAATGTTATTTCATATGAATTAGATAATATTGATAATGATTATATTGTTGACCTTTTTGAAGACGATCATGGATTATTTGTAGAAATAGAAGATTCGCTTAATCATATTCTTGAATTAAAAAGAGAAGAGCTTATACAAGAAAAAGAAGAAATTGTTAAGTATAAGTGGAAGATTTTTAACGAAAACATGGAGCAATGGACACATGAGTTTAGCTATGATCAAGACTATTATCTCACAAAACATAAGACAACTGGTTTTAATAATGCTATCAAAAATTCATTGATTAACTTTGGAATCGAACTAGATTATGACTATCAGTTAATTAAGGAGAAAAACGACACAACATTAATAATCTCTTCATCAACTACTAATAACAGTCTTATAGATGCAGATTATAAGACAGAAGTATATCCCGATGATTTTTTTTCAAAACAATTATTCTTAATTATCCGTTTTCCAGATAAAAACAAACACATCTACAGGAAAGTTTCGTTGCTGGTGGCAGGGTCTATAATCTTCACAATTATTATTCTATTAACATTTGGCACAACCCTTTACTACATACGGAAACAGAAAAAATTGAGCGAGATAAAATCAGATTTTATAAACAATATGACTCATGAATTTAAAACTCCAATTGCAACCATAAGGCTTGCTACCGATGCTCTCGAATCACCTAAAGTTATGGGTAATAAAAAGCCTACACTTAACTACCTCGATATAATAAGGCAAGAAAACAAACGCATGAATAACCAAGTAGAGAGAGTGCTGCAAATGGCATTAATAGAACAAGGTAAACTTCAGATTGATCTACAAAATAATGATATTCATGAGATTATACTTAATGGTATTAAAGTAGTTGAATTAATAGCAAAAAAGAATAATGGTATAATTTCCTGTTCTCTTAGAGCATCTCAACATATGCTTAATATTGATGAAGTTCATATTGCCAACGTAATAAATAACCTACTTGATAATGCCTTGAAATATACAGATAAACAACCTGATATTGTTGTTGAAACATACAACGAAAAAGGAATGTTATGCGTTCGAATATCCGACAATGGTGTGGGAATGAGTAAAGAAATACAAAATCATATATTTGATAAGTTTTACAGAAAACCGATGGGGAATATACATAACATAAAGGGATTCGGCTTAGGACTAAGTTACGTTAAGGCTGTTATTCAAGCACATAATGCAAGTATAAGTGTAAACAGTGAACCTGGAAACGGGAGCACATTTATAATGAAGTTTGTTTGTTAAGGAAATGATTAATGTTATCAGATTATTAAAGCCTAACTTCTAACAAGACTTATAATCAAACAACAACCACATACAATGAAAACTAAAAAATCTAAACTTTTACTTGTTGAAGACGATCTCAACTTTGGTGCAGTTTTAAAGTCATATCTCGAATTAAGTGATTTTATAGTCGATTGGGTAGATGATGGAAAAGAAGCAATGCCCAAATTTGAATCTGAAATATATGACCTTGTTTTATTAGATGTTATGCTTCCAAATATTGATGGGTTTTCTATTGCAAACAATATAAAAGCTACCGGCACAAATATTCCTTTTATATTTATTACAGCGAAAACTCTACGAAGCGATATTGTTGAAGGATACAAATCAGGTGCCGATGATTATATAACAAAGCCTTTTGATTCAGAGATACTACTCTACAAGATAAAGGCTGTTCTTAGTAGAGGACTCAAAGATAAAAGCATAAAATCATCAGAAAATTACAATATAGGCGATTTTAACTTTGATTATCGACTGCGATATTTAATGTATAAGGAAAACAAAAAAAAACAATCTCTTTCACCAAAAGAAAGTGAATTATTAAAAATGCTCGTTGTGCAGGATGGAGAAATACTACCAAAAGCTGTTGCATTAAATAGTATATGGGGTGATGCCAACTATTTTACCAGTAGAAGTATGGATGTTTACATTGCCAAATTAAGAAAAATTCTTTCACGAGATAAACAAATTAAAATTGTAACTCATCATGGGTCTGGTTACAGGTTGATTATGAATTAGACTTATAATACCAAATATACCCCATAATGTTGCATATAAATTGATCCTTCATGCCTGCGGCAGGCAGGTTTCCCATATTCTTCAGCTAAAAATATTTCCTTAGCTATGGCTATGCAAAGACTTTTAACTTCGTATATGAAAAAAATCACTCAATTTCTTATACATCATTATGAAATATAATTGGTATAACTGTTCACTAACTACTTTATCCTAATTACCTTATCTACTCCCTTAACTTTGTTTATTTTATGAATAAGTTGGTCTAAATGGTCATTATTTTTTATACTAACACTTACTTTCCCAACGAATTTTTTTCCCATTGTCTGAAAATTTAAAGATTGGATATTTACCCTTAGATCGTTAGTGATAACTGCAGTTATAGATCCAACAACTCCAAGCTCATCCTGCCCTGTAATACGTAAGTTAGCAACCGAGAAGATATCCTCACCCGTAGTAACCCATTTAATATCAAGCACTCTGTATTCATATCTCTCCTTCAACCTTTTGGCATTAGGACAATTATTTCGATGAACTGTTATACCACCTTGAGTAGTTATAAAACCAAATACCTTGTCGCCTGGGATAGGATTACAGCATTTAGCTATGCGATAATCAATATTTTTGAGGTTTTCTCCAATATAAAATATTTCATTAGATTCTTTATCCTCTAGGTTTCCATTCCTTGCAGAAGGTGGAACTTTCTGTTCCAAAGCTTTTTCCTGAATTTCTTTTGGCTTATTATTTACATTTGAGGCAACAAATTTCAACAAAAGTTTTTTTACTTCTGCCAGCTCAATCTTTTCAGTGGCAACCAGATAATATAAATCAATACCTGCATCTAACTTATAATGTTTTACCAGAAAATTAATAAGGTCATCGTTGCTTTTAATCTTCCAGTTTTTAAATTTTCGTTGTAATATGGATTTACCAATATCAGCTTCTGCGTACTTTTCTTTCTTTAAATGTCGCTTTATTCGGGTGCGGGCTTTTTCTGTAATAACAAACGAAAGCCAATCAAGCTTTGGTATTTGATTATTAGAAGTTAGGATATCAACTTTATCACCATTTTTAAGTACATATCGTATAGGGACTACCTTGTTGTTTATTTTAGCACCTTTACATTTGGCACCAATATCTGTGTGAATACCAAAAGCAAAATCAAGTACTGTTGAACCGGCAGGCAACTGCTTCAAATCACCACGTGGTGTGAATACAAAAATACTTTCCTGATGTTGTATATTACCACTCTTATATGAACTATCATGAATTATCTGATCAGGGTTTTCAAGAATATCACGCACTTGAGAAAGCCAGTCTTCGGTGTCCTTTTTCTTCATAACACCCTTATATTGCCAATGTGCTGCCCTACCTTTCTCAGCGTCATTATCCATTCTGACACTACGAATTTGTACTTCAATCCACTTATCATTAGGACCCATAACAGTAGTATGCAACGACTCGTAACCGCTAGCTTTAGGAGTGGATATCCAATCACGCAATCGTTTTGGGTTTGGTGTATATATATTTGTAATGTGTGAATAAACCCTCCAACAATCCTCCTTTTCCCTTTTTAATTTTCCCTTAATAACAATACGTACCGCAAACAAATCATAAACCTCATTAAATTCAACTTTTTGCCTTGTCATTTTGGCCCAAATTGAAGGCACCGACTTTGTACGCCACTTAATCTCAAAATTAAATCTATTAGCATGTAATTCTCTTTCAATGGGTCGTATAAAATCCTGAATATATACTTCACGTTTGGCTTTTGTTTGCTCTATTTTATTACTAATCTCTTTATAAATATCAGGTTGCTCATACTTCATTATTCGCTCCTCAAACTCAGTTTTTACTTTATATAAACCAAGTCTGTGAGCAATGGGCACATACAGGTATTTAACTTCTTCAATAAATTGATCCTTTTTCTCATCAAGAAGATCAAGGTTACGAAGGTCATTTAATCTATGTGCCAAACGTAGAAGAATTACTCTCATATCATCAATCATCGACAAAAACAAGGTTCTAAACGCCTCATAATGAAATGATATTCTTTCAGTCCGTAATTCACTTATACTATTAAAACCCTTGATTATTTCAGCTACCTGGCCACCAAAGTCATTCTCAACCTTGTCAATTGTATAATCGGATTTTAAATCAATACCATGTAGTAAAGCACATATTGCCGATGTTGGTCCAAGTCCTATTTCTTTCATTGCAATAATTGCAATATCAATATTATACAGGATAAATGGCTTACCATCTTTTGATGTAACATTTCTATATGCATCAGAAGCTATTTCAAAGGCAAGTTTTATAGAAACCTTATCAACAGCAGGTATAGTATATGCACTACACTCTAACAGCTCATTAAATTTTGCTTGTATAATATCATTATATGTCTCCATGAAAAAACTTAAGTTCTCAAAAATAATAGGAATTCTCCTTTTCCTATATTTTACACATACATGCAAATATATCTTAATTTCTGCTATGTATAGTATTCTGTACTTCTTTTTTAGAATTGTTAACAACTCTGATTTTTCCACAATTAATGTACTATTTTTGCGTTCACACTAAAATAATTTATTGCAAATGATCAGAATAAAGACATTGATAGTTATTCTATTGATTATCATTGGAATATCACCAAAAGTATCAGGGCAAATAATTAAAGGTGAAGCCTTATTAGGGTTTAATTTAACTCAGGTTGAAGGTGATGAAGTACATGGTTTTAAAAAGCCAGGATTAAACATTGGAGCTGGAGTGCTTATTCCATTTAAGAAAAACTGGGATATAAGTATGGAAGTTATATTTAATCAAAAAGGTGCCCGACAAAAACCTCAATATACCGATTCACTTAGCAACGGGCATGTTATTACCGGTGAATATAAGTTAAGGCTCAATTATGTTGAAGTACCTTTAATGGTTTTTTATACCGACAAAGAATTTATTAGTGTAGGAGCAGGTTTTTCATGGGGACGACTGGTTGGAGTGCAGGAATGGGAACATGGTAACCGTGTTGAATCAACTACATTAACTAGTAGAACTTACAATAAAAATGACTTCAATTATATTTTTGACGCACGTATCCGAATTAAGGGACCACTTAAATTTGGAGTCAGGTATCAAAATAGCATGACAAAAATCAGAACACGTGAATTTACCGATTTTTCCGGAAACACATGGACAAGGGATCAATATAATAAAGTACTAACATTCAGACTGATTTATATTTTCAACGAGGTGCAAAGTAGAAGTAATCTTGACAAACCTGCCGAATAATGAGGAATGCACAATATTGGATAAACCATCTCAACCTACTCCCCCATCTCGAAGGTGGATATTTTAACGAAGTTTACAGATCAGGTGAAGAAATAACAAAAGAATCACTTCCTGACAGATATTTGGGCAACAGACCATTTTCAACATCAATTTATTTTCTTCTTGAAAAAAGCAATTTTTCAGCTTTTCACAGGATCAAATCTGATGAAACCTGGCATTTTTATGATGGAGATCCGGTTTCAATTTATGTAATTGATGATAAAGGTAAATTAGTCAACTATAAACTTGGGCTATCTCCTGACACAGGCATTATGCCACAAGTAACAATACCAGCTAATAATTGGTTTGCATCTGAAAGTTCTGGAAATTTTTCGTTGGTAGGTTGTACTGTTTCGCCCGGATTTGATTTTGACGACTTTGAAATAGCTAATAGGAATACATTAATTAGCCAGCATAGTGAACATCAAAAAATTATTGAACAATTCACTCGCTAAGTTTTTTTATTTAGTAGTTCAATAAATTTTTAACCTATTTCCTCATCCTAACACCCTGTGTTTTGTCACATTTGAACTATATTTACAACATGGTTTATACACTTGGTGAATCCCTCTTAGATATTATAATTACAACTCCAGATGATGTAGTTGTCAGACCCGGCGGAGCTATGCTAAACACGGCTGTGTCACTAGGGAGATCAAATGTTGAAGTAGCTTTAATTACTGAATTGGGTGATGATGATACTGCAAGGCTAATAACTTCCTTTTTAGAAAGTAACAATGTTGTAACTGATTTTGTTCATCTATACAATAACATAAACACATCTTTGGCTCTTGCATTTCTGAATGAAGCAAAAAAGCCAAAATATACTTTCATTAAAAATTATCCTAAGAACAGAGAGCTCAGTAAACATCAAAAGTTTAATGATAACGACATCCTATTGTTTGGATCACTTTACTCTCTTGACAAAGAAATACGCCAGTATATAGTACCAATTGTAAATCAGGTACACAAAAGCAATGCAATTATAATTTACGACCCCAACATCAGAAATGCACATCATCTGGAAGACAGTGAATTAATGAATGCAGTATATCAAAATATTAAGCTTTCTCACATCATAAAAGGTTCGGATGAAGATTTTACAAATATTTTCGACACCGATAATACTAAGGTGCAGTTAGATAAAATACGAGAATTAAATAATGATGCTCTTATAATTATTACACTTGGTGCCGATGGAGTAATAGCAGACTATAAAGGGCGAAGAATTAAACTACCAACCATTGAAACAAAGGTTATTAGCACTATTGGCGCAGGTGACGCATTTAATGCAGGAATAATTTATGCTATAAACAACCTGATTAAAAAAGGTTATAGCCTGGATGAAGCTTTTTTATCGAACATAAAAGATATAATAACCAGTGGATTACATTTCTCAGCCAAAGTGTGCAATTCGTTTGATAATTATATTCCAATAAAAACTAATTCTTCTTCCTAAACTGATTTCGTGCTTGCGATGCAAGGTCATCTATCTTATCTCTCAAACCATCTACTTCTTCGCGAATTGATTTTTCAATATTTGAGATAGTAACCGGGTCGCCTTGCATTTCAAGTTTTTCGCTAACAGTTCGGGCAGGTGGAATAATTACCCATAATATTAAATAAGCAAGTATGCTTAAGCCAGAAAGAGTAACAATAACAAACCCAAGCCTGAACCATACTGTGTCTAGTTTGAAATATGCTCCAAGCCCCGAGCAAACACCTCCAATCATCCGGTTATCGATATCACGAAACAACCGTTTCTTCACAACCTGACGAATGTCGGGATCAACATACTCATTCTCAACATCTTCTTCAAAATCAGAAGGTTTGCCCATAATTGCAATAACTTCATCAACATCAGCCATGTTTATTACTTCTTTTTTACTATTCAGTTTTTGCTGAAATAATTCTACAATCCGCCCTTCAATATCACTAATAATCTCCTCCCCGCCTTTGGATTTATTAAAATGCTTTTTTATTTCTTCTAGGTATTTTTTCAATTTCTCAAATGCCTCTTCATCCACATGAAAAATTATACCTCCAATACTAATGTTCATTATCTTATTCATTGCTATCAGTTTTTAAATTAATTAAACTATTCACAGAATCGGATAACTGTATCCAGTTACTTTTTAACGATTCCATTACTTCTTTTCCAAGCTGCGATAAGCTATAGTATTTTCGGGGTGGCCCGGATGTGGACTCTTCCCAGCGGTAACTAAGTAAACCATCGTTTTTCAGCCTCGTGAGTAAAGGGTAAACTGTTCCTTCCACAACTAGCAGCTCTGCTTTTTTTAAAGCTTCCAAAATGTTGGAAGTATAGGCTTCTTTATCAGAAATTACTGACAATATGCATAATTCCAGAACCCCTTTCCTCATTTGAGCATTTGTTTTTTCTAATTTCATGCGTTGTTATTTATCTCAATTATTTGATTCATGTCGCAAATATACAACATAATATAGTACTATGCAATACATAGTTCTATATTTTTGTATTTTATTTATTATATTATTGTATATCAAGTCTTTCAAAAATTTAATTATTATTAATTTTGAATAAAGATGTAAGAAATCAGTTATAATTTCTTATATATATCAAATATACGACTAGTTGAGTGATATAAATTATTCATACATTTCAACATTAATCATTATCACTTATCTTTGCACTAAAATTAGAATAGAACATGAAGATATTAATACTCAACGGACCAAATCTAAATCTTACCGGAGAAAGGGAAACTAAGCTTTACGGTACACTTTCGTTTGAAGACTACATTGAAGAACTTAGAAATAGATTTCCAGGATTAGATATCAGTTATGATCAATCGAATGTTGAAGGTGAGATAATTAATAAAATGCAAGAAGCTAATTTTGAGCATAATGCAATAATTTTAAATGCAGGTGCATATACACATACTTCGGTTGCTATTGGTGATGCTGTTAGAAGCCTTGAAATTCCGGTTATTGAAGTTCATATATCTAATATCTTTTCGCGGGAGACATTCAGGCATACAAGTCATATTGCACCATATTGTAAAGGTAGTATTTCGGGGTTTGGGTTAGATTCATATATGCTAGCCCTGGCTTATTTCAGGAAATAATTAGCTAAATAATTTTTTAAGGTCAGAAAATTTCTTTTTTCGCAGCAAATAATGATCAACAACGATGTTCCCATCATATATTTTGCTCACATTATTACGTATTGTTTCCCTTCGTTTCTTTCTAATATGTTTCCAGTTTCTATAAAAATAAATATGTGCTCTAATCACAGCTATGAAATCGGGAAATCCACCCTCAAGCAAAAATTTAATTCCGGCCAACCCATCCAAAAATAATCTGATAACGATAACAGATAACAAACTTTTTGATGGTAGATTTTTATATAATAGAACAAAATTATTTCGAAAGTTGAGATAGGTTTTTCTGGCTGAGCCAACAGGCAAAGTTCCACCACCAACATGAAATACAGTTGACAAAGGACAAACCATAACCTTACTCCCCAGGCTTTTCATTCTCCAACAAAAATCTATCTCTTCCATGTGTGCAAAAAAGTCATCATCAAAGCCGTTAAGCTTTTTAAAAATATCAGCTCTAACGAACATGCATGCCCCTGTTGCCCAAAAAACTTCGGTTGAATCATTATATTGACCATTATCATCTTCAAGTGATTGAAAAATTCTCCCCCTGCAAAATGGATAACCATATTTATCAATATAACCACCACTTGCACCGGCATATTCAAACATCTCTTTTTGATAATATGATCTGATTTTTGGTTGACAAGCACCAATGGAACTATCTGATTCCATTAATTCAATAACAGGACTAATCCAATTTTCACTAACCTCAATATCTGAATTCAATAATATGTAGTAGTCAGCTTTAATTTGCCCAAGTGCTACATTGTATCCTGTAGCAAAGCCTCCATTAGTCTCATTTTGAATAATGTTCACTCCTTTAAACTGCTGCTCCAACAATTCAACAGAACCATCTGTTGAGCAATTATCAGCTACCCATATTTCAGCATCATTTGAGCTATACTCAATAACAGAAGGTAGAAATTTCTTTAGAAACTTCACACCATTATAATTCAATATTACTAATGCTGTTTTCTTCAAACCTTTTTTAAAAATTTACTAATAAGTTTGTAGTATTGTTGAAATACATTAAAAAGCTACGAAAATAAAACTCTTTTGTAACTAAACAATATTAAAAAGACAATTAAATTTTCTAATATGAAACAATGTGATTTGAGCTATTGAACATGAGAAACTATAATTATATTAAACTAAATTATTCTACCAAGGTTGTTTATATGATTGAGTAGCCTTACTTCCCCATGTTGATGGTATAATAGCATCATCGATACTATTAGGATCCCATGTACGGCGATAAATAATTGTCTCCCATCTATAGTTACTAAGTTCACCAACTGCATTTGAGTGTATCAGCTGAAAATCATTAGTAACCATATCATGTGTATAGAATACAAATTTTTTATCACGTTGATCCCCTAACTGGTAATAATGCCAAATCTCGTATGGATATGCAGCAGGTTCGAAATACTGTTCAGAAATAACATTTGGCTGCCCGTATTGCAAATAAACCCTACCTCTGTCAGTTCGGTAACCTTCTATAGAAACTGATTTGAAATTTGCATTTGCCTGTTTTACTCTTAACAGATAATCATCCCAAGCCATTTCAGGATTCAGCTTATCACGCTCCTGCCAAAAATTTAATAAATATCTTCGCAGCTCTTCATCATCAGCAGTTTCCAATTGAGACTTAACAAAAGCACGCTCAATATCTGTAGAGATTGGTGATAGATACTTAATATATTGCTCAAGTGTATCTCTACTTCTAATTCCCTCAACAAAGGTGTTTTGTGTATTTAATACTACTAAATTTAAATCAGGTTTTGCATCCGGGTTATAACGTTGGAAGAAAATTTCTTTAGATGTCAAAAGTTCATTAGTACGACTTCGGGCTTCAACAACTAACAGATAATTACCACTTGGTAAACCGACAATATCAAACGAACTTAATACAACTATAACTTGTTCAGGGTTAACTCTTTTTCGATGAAAGTATTGATCTAATTTTTTATCAATTTCAAAGGGTCTTACATATGATGTCAATAAAAAAGGAGCATTATCCAACACAGTTTTACTATTATATAATTCTACATAAAACGATAATTGATCTACTGATTGTGGATAATAATTAAAAATATAAGGCGTTAACTCATACCCATTTTTTTCAAGAACACCTTCTTTGTCAGATTCTTTGTATGAACTCAATAATTCAATATCCGAGAAAGCCATGTTGTCATCCGGAAATTCTATTGTAAACGTATCATATGATGTTTTTTTTGTTTGGTCACTATTTTTATCAACCAATGAAATTTCAATATTATAATTACCAACAGGTAATGCATACCGCTGAACATCAATAAAATCTAATTTTTTCTCTAATGTGTCTTTAAGCATAGGCCCTAGTAGATCGTATTTTGCATAATTAACAATTGAATCACCTATTTTAAATAAAATTTGAACCTCAACTGTTCCCTGATAACTCCCATCATCAAGCATCAAATAGCCTATACTATTTCCATTTACGGTAAGATAAGTTTCAACATATGGTTCATTTACAGGAGTATTAAAAATTGAATATGATAAATAAGCCCTCATATTTTGGCTGTTACCTGTTAAAGCTAACGTTACAAATACAAATATGTATGAGATGAGTTTTTTCATCTGTTTAAAATTTTTTGTTTGCTGAAAATGCAAAAAATTTATTGCACATTCAGGAACTCACATATTCTTTTTTAATCATTCACTTGTGAACTATTTATGATAAATAAAGAACATCTTCGTTTCATGATGATATTATTATTCAGGCAAAGTTAATGTAAATGGGTAATACTGTCAAAAATTTTCGACAAAAAGCGGATATAAACCTATAAAACCTAGAATTTATAAGAAGTTATTATAAATTATTTACTAAAGGGTCAAGTGAGGCTTCTTCAATTTTCATCGAAAAATTATCACTTTTACTACTACCATTTGTAACAATTAATTCCATTCTAGAGGATGCAGAATATGGAGTATTAAGATCAACAATAATTGATTTTTCAACAATTTCTTCTCGATGACGGTTTATATTACCATCCTTAACAATATCATATTTTATCCTAACATTTCCATCCTTTGAAAACCAATGGTCGCATCTACACATGTTATCAGCAACTATACTATAAAATGCAGGGACTTTTACAGAAAACAATATTCTTACAACAAATGGCTTGTTATATGTATGCTTGTAAAAATGCCAGTGAGTTACAAAATTTGCCATTGCAGGCGAGTTTAAAATTACGCTACAAAACTACGTAAAAGGAATGTTATAATAATAGTTCATGACACTAAAAGTTATGAACTTTAAAAAGTTAATACTAGTTCAATTTATAAAATTCATCACCACTATTAACACTGCATTCAAATTGAACTTAGTACTTTTTTATATTTTAGCAATTTGATCAACTTATGCAAACAATGGTCACAAACAGAAATATTGCAGATTATTATAACCAAACCTTAAACCACTATCAAAATTGGTGGAAGTTGAATCAAAACCTTGCTGTGCATTATGGTATTTGGGATAATAACACAGGAAATTTTCAGGAATCGCTAGCTAACACCAACAGAGTATTGATGGAAATAGCTAATATAACAGAAGGTGAAAGAATACTGGATGCCGGTTGCGGTGTTGGTGGTTCAGCCTTTTACCTGGCAAAAAATATAAAAGCAAAAGTTACAGGTATTACATTAAGTGAAAAACAATATTCTTACGCAAATAAAAAATGTGATGTGTTAGGACTTGATACGCTGGTAAATTTTAAAATAGAAGACTATTGTCAAACCAAGTTCAGGGACAATAGTTTTGATGTGGTTTGGGCTATCGAAAGCATCACTTCAACACCTCATAAAGACCTTTTTGCTAAAGAAGCAATAAGGATACTTAAACCGGGCGGAAGATTAATAGTTGCTGATTATTTTAAATCAAAAAATAAACAAGATGATCCAAAAAATTTGCTGAAAAAATGGGGTAAATTATGGAGCATGGCACCATTTCTTATTAAGAGTGACTACGAAAATATTTTTCAGGAGGCAGGGTTCGTATTATCTTATGAACGAGATGTAACAAAAGAAATAACTCCTACAGCTAAGCGAATGTACTGGTCGTATTTATTAGGCGGTCCTTTTGCTGTTGCTTATAATTTGTTTAATAGGCCAACCACTTTTGCTAAAACTCATTATAAATCAGGATTGTATCAATATAAAGCATTGAAAAAAAATCTTTGGAATTATAAAGTTTTATTGTTTGTAAAAGGTAAATAGCCAAACCTTTCAGGTTTTTTCATCCTGAAAGTCAGGTTTAAACAATCAATCAATAGTGGTTCATCAGTTGATAACGCAAAGTCCTAAACAAGTTTTGTAATTTTTCCATATCACAAATAAGCTGTTTACGTGAGAAACTTGCGACATCAAATTCATCACCATTTCTTTTTTCCAACTGCTGATATTGATCTAAACAAACAAAGCCGCGGTTTATTACCGGCATCACTTTATTAAGAAACTGCTCAACTTGATTATTTGGGTAATCCATTTTGTAGCACAACTCTATAAATAATTTAATTTGTATATTATAAAGAGCTCGTAATTCCAGCACTTTCACTGAAGTAGTAGGCATCGTTGCTATGTTACCCTTAGCATCTTTATAAATATCAAACAGATCATTTTCATACTGCATTAATGAACCCAGCTGATATAAGGCAGTCTTCTCCCCTGCTACCGGCACATTATCAAATGCTGTTCGATAAAATAAAACAGAATGACCACCTTTTAATTTGGTTATTTCCCAAATACGTTTTTTATCGATTGTAGGATTCTCCTGCTCTACACTTTGTACCTGGGCCATATGAACTAGCAATAATTGCCTTTTAATAAGCTCAGGGTGAGCTGCTTTATGCAAAGCACTTAAATAAAAGTCTAAAAAAAGATTTTCATTGGATGACTTTGGAGTTATAGCTTCAGGTTGTTCCACCATACTTATGATATAATCTTCGGGTAATTTAAGGTCATCAAAAAAGTCATCAAACAAACCTGTAATAATTCCCTGGCTTGTACTTACCCAACGCTCAGAGTTAGTCATGTGCTTTCCGCGCAGTCTGCAAAATGCTTCACCCAAAATAGCAGGTACAGCAAGCCCATAATACTTATTTATTTTAAGAAAATCCTTACCGGTTAATGAACCATCATTATTGCTTTTGGCCTTATTAAGCAATGGGGCAATTTGATGCTTCATAAACTCTTTTTGCTTACGCAGATCACAAATCAGGTTCAGGAATATTGAAGGCAAGAGAATTGCATTACGTATTGTTTTTCCCATTATATTTATTTCTTAATAATTCCGATTACAAATATAAGAAAACGCCGTTAACCTTTTGTTGGAGAAATGCTCCAAAGTATATGTTGATTTATAGATTATAAGTCCACGTACCTGCACCAATAATGGAGAGAAATCTCCTTAACACGGAACTGCTCTCAAGGGATCTCTCCGACTACGTCGTTCGAGATGACAATAGGGTTGCGGCAGTGATTGTAGTAATAGCTTGTTGAAGTGGTTGTTGTATTTTTTGTTGGTTGGCGGATGCTGACGAAGGAAGCACACGCACTGCATACAAAAACCAACTACCGCAAAACAACTATAAACGTAAAGCACGCCCGGTCGCCAAAAAAAAACCGAAACCAGAATATTGAATCTGATTTCGATGAAGTATAATATATTTTTAAGTTACAAACTTAAACTAGTTAGCATAAAAATTCTTCACTTTTGTTCAGAATGACAACCGACTTACTTTTTCGGAGATTCTTCTCCACCTTAGGCGGATCATAATGACAAACGACCTACTATTCCGGATAACCTCTTGTGAATTTTCTATTTAAGCACTGTATTAACCAATTTAGCTGCTTCTTCGAGTTGAATGGCTGAATGAACTTTAAGTCCTGATTTATCAATTAGTTCCTTACCTTCTTCCGCATTTGTACCCTGGAGTCTAACGATAATAGGGACGTTTATATCACCAATATTATTATAAGCATCTACCACTCCTTGTGCAACACGGTCGCAGCGAACAATGCCACCAAAAATATTTACCAGTATTGCTTCAACAGCAGGATCTTTAAGAATTATTCTAAAAGCTTCTTCTACACGCTTAGCATCTGCAGTACCCCCAACATCTAAAAAGTTAGCAGGATTACCACCCGACATTTTTATCATATCCATGCTAGCCATTGCAAGTCCGGCACCGTTTACCATACAAGCTACATTTCCATCAAGTTTTACAAAGTTAAGGTCGAACTTACTTGCTTCCACTTCTGTTGGATCCTCTTCGGTAAAGTCACGCATTTCGGCAATATCTTTATGTCGATAAAGTGCATTATTATCAATAGCAACTTTTGCATCAGCAGCATATACCTTGCCATCAGCAGCTTTTATAACTGGGTTTATTTCAAAAAGACTACTATCAGAACCAACATAAGCTTTATAAAGTGCTGAAACAAATTTCACCATTTCTTTAAAAGCAACACCACTAAGTCCAAGGTTAAAAGCAATCCGACGAGCCTGAAAACCAGTTAGTCCAACTTTAGGATCAATTAGTTCTGTAAAAATCTCCTCAGGTGTTTCTTCAGCTACCTGCTCAATATTCATGCCACCTCGTGGCGAGTACATAACCATATTTTGACCCAAATCGCGGTTAAGAAGAATACTCATATAATATTCTTCAACATCCTCCGGACCCGGATAATAGATATTTTGTTCAACAAGCACTTTGCTTACCAATTTACCCTCTTTTTTTGTTTGGGGTGTAACCAGCATCATACCAATTATTTGGTCGGTAAAGCTTTTTACTTCTTCTAATGATTTTGCAATTTTAACACCACCACCCTTTCCACGGCCACCGGCATGGATTTGAGCCTTTACAGCCCATTTGTCAGAATCTGTTTTTTTCTGTATCTCCTTTGCTGCTTCAACGGCTTCCTCAGGAGATAATGCTACAATTCCAGTTGGTATTGCAACTCCATATCTCTGAAGAATTGATTTACCCTGATATTCGTGTAAGTTCATATTATAATTCGTTAAAATTTTGCTATTTAGAAGACCAAAAATAGTACATTATATTATTATGGTTATAATAATAGACCACAAAGTTTAATGATAACACAAATTTAGAATGACTTTTAAATTAGTGTTATCTTTGTCGCCTTAAGTTGTATAATGATTATTGCCGAAAACATAAAAAAATCATATGGAAGTATAGATGTCCTTAAAGGCATTAACCTTCATATTAAGCGTAGTGAAATTGTTTCAATTGTTGGAAAATCAGGAGCCGGGAAGTCAACATTACTTCAAATATTAGGGACTATTGAAAAAGCAGATGCAGGAACTATAAATATTGACAGCATTGATATTCAATCTCTTGACAATAAACCAATAGCTGATTTCAGAAATAATAAAATCGGGTTTGTTTTTCAATTTCATCATTTACTACCTGAGTTTACAGCATTAGAAAATATATGTATGCCGGCATTTATTGCAGGAGACAAAAAGAAATCGGCTGAAAAAAAAGCTGTCGAATTACTAAAATTCTTAGATCTTACGAACAGGGCAGATCATAAACCAGATGCTTTATCGGGGGGTGAACAACAAAGAGTTGCCATTGCAAGAGCTCTTATAAATAGACCTGCTGTAATTTTGGCAGATGAACCCTCAGGCAATCTTGACTCTGTAGCTTCTAACGAACTTCATAAGCTGTTTTTAAAGCTAAGAAAAGAATTTGGACAAACATTTGTAATAGTTACTCATAATAAGGAGTTAGCCGAAATGGCAGATCGCAAACTTGTTATTGTTGATGGTATAATTTCTACAGAAAATGAACGTTAGTGTTAATGGTTATTAGTTATTGGTTATTAGTTATTGGTTATTAGTTATTAGTTATTGGTTATTAGTTATTGGTTATTAGTTATTGGTAATTAGTTATTGGTAATTAGTTATTGGTAATAAGGTGAATATATTTATGCATTTAATCATTCATTCATTTAAGCATTTAATCATTCATTTAATCATTAACTCATCAAACATAAACAAAAGAGAAGTCAAATAATAATGCAAGCAGTTTCATATATATCAAATTTCAAGTTTTCATTTAGATTATTAGCATTAACTGCTTTTATATTTTTTGGATTAACAACTATTGCCCAACATGCAACAACGTACGATGAAGCAATTACTTACGGAGATCAACTCTATATTAATTCCGAGTTAATTAACGCCAAAGCGTATTACCAGCAAGCACTAAAGATTAAACCAAATGATGAATATGCAAAAGAAAGGATTTCAATAATAGTAGAAAAAATGAAATCATCGATGGCTGCTGAGGATGAATTTTATGATATTATTGACTTTGCAGATAAATTATACGATGAAAACAAATTACATGAGGCAACTGCCCAATACAAAAAAGCCTTAAAAATTATCCCTGATGACGAATATGCGTTAACTAAAATTAGAGAGATAATTACTTTTCAAACAAATGAAGAAGATAAAATTAATTCATTTAATAAAGCAATGGCAGCAGGAAAAGTTTATGTTGCCGACAAAGAATATGATAAAGCAATAGCCAGCTTTACGGAAGCTATAAGTATTTTTCCCGATAACAGCTCACCAATAAATGAAATTAATAATGTCAACACTCTTAAGTCAGAATATGAACAAAGAGAGAATATATTCCTGCAAAAGGTGGAAGAAGCTGAAAGGTTCCTACTCATCAAAAACTACTCTGAAGCATTAAACTCATATATTGAAGCTGATAAAATTCTTCCTGAAAACGAAGATGCTAAAATAAAAATTACAGAAATAAAGCCGCTAGCTGAAAAGCAAAGAAAATATAATAAACAAGTTGATAAGGCTGATGAATTCTACATTTCAAAGGATTTCATTTCGGCACGTGATAGCTATTTGCAAGCTTCTGGTACTTGGTCCGAAAAAAACTATCCTATTGATATGATAGCAAAAATTGATGAGAAACTTGAAGATGAGAAGAAAAATCTTGAAAGTAATTATTCGCGCTATATAATAGGTGGCGACAGCCTAATGGAACTTGATGAATATAAGCAGGCTGTTGGAAAGTACAACCTGGCATTGAACCTTAAACCTGATGAAGCATATCCAAAAGCAAAATTATTGGAAATTGAATCGTTTTTCGAGAATCAGAGAAAGGCTTTTGAGGCAAATTACGATGTTATGATTACAAGTGCCGACAGTGCCTTTAATGCTGGATCATATTACTTAGCCCGCGAAAAATATGAAACTGCAATTGAGGTTAAGCCCGACAATCAATATCCTCAATCTCAATTAGATATTATTGAAAATAAATTGATTGAAATTGCTGCTATCGATAATATTAATAAAGCATATAACGATCTGATTTCTCAAGCTGATAATCTATATAACACTGGCAATTATGACCTTGCCATTAATAAATACAAAGAAGCACAGGCTCTTAAATCTGTTGAAAAGTATCCACAGGAAAAAATTAATGCAATAATGCTGATGCTTGCAAATGAAGCTAAACAAAAGCAAATTGATGAAAAATATAATGAGATTATTATAGTTGCAGTAAGGCAGCTTAATCAAGATAAACTTGACGAAGCCAGGAGCTCATTTGTTAATGCAACAGAGCTTAAGCCTAATGAAATAATGCCTAAGCAGCAAATAAGTAAAATTGATAGCTTAATAATTATAAAGGCTAACCTCGCTAAAATAAAGCAGCAGTACGATAATTACATAAAAGAAGGTGACTCACTTAACAATCAAAAAGAGTATTCGAAAGCCATTATTAGTTTCGATATGGCAATTGCTTTAATCCCTGAAAACAAAATAGTACGACAAAAAAAACTAGCTGTTGAAACTACTCAAATTAACATACAAAAAGAAGCCGATCGCACAAAGGCTTATAATGATGCATTAGCAAAGGGTGACAAACTTTTTGAGGATGGCAGCTTTGAGCTTGCACGTGTTGAATTTGAAAAAGCCAGAACTTTAAAGAATGATCAGGAATATCCAAGACAACGTTTGCTGGATATTAGTGATGCACTCATAAGGCTTGAGGCAGAGCACGAAAAAAGGTTTACTGAATCAATAGTTAAAGCTGATAATTTCTTTGAGCAAGGGCATTATGAGGATGCAGTTATAAAATACCAACTAGCTAACAGTATTAAACCAGGAAAAAAATATCCTCAACAAAAAATAGCAGAATGTAATAGTTTCATTGCTGAAAGATTAAAACAGTTAGCAGCAGAATATTCTGTCGCCATTGCTAATGCTGATAAGTTATATGCATCAAAAATTTATGATAAGGCAATTATTTCATATCGAAAAGCAGGAAACATTAAGTCTGATGAAACCTACCCAGCTGAAATGATTGAGAAAATCAGCAAGTACATTGAAGAAAATTCCATAGTGGATATTATTAACCAAAGCGATACTATTTCTTCCGGTATTAGTGAAAGAGTTGATTTTGACCCTGTTAAAATAAGTGTAAGAAAAAGCAATTACATTTTCATGAAAGCTAAAAACCTAAATGGCAAACCGTTTAAAATTATATTCAGTTACGGAAGCGATTCGGGGAAACAAGGAGGTTTTGTGGTTCAAATTGTAGAAGGTGAAGTATTTAATGATTATATAATACGAGTAGGAAACCAGTATAAATGGTTTTCAGAAGATAACAACTGGTTCACAATAGTTCCAGAAAATGGTGATGTAGAAATTACTATGCTTCGAATATCGAAAGGTTATTAAATGGAGAATAAGGAAATACTCATTCTTATTGATAAGATAAGCAAAGAAATTATTGTTGCCAAAGATAAGCTAACCCTATTACACTCAAGAGCTGAGCTTTACACCAAAATACAAGAACACAGCAAAGCCATAAACGATTATATTGCAATACTTAAAATAGATCCTAATGACAGAGAATCACAAGCAAAACTAGATATGCTTCAAACAATTGTTAGGTATACAAATACCGACATATTCGCCAGTACAAATACTAACCTTGACCCTTGGATGGATTAGTTAATTTTGTTGCGACCTTAACATTGTAAGAATAGTTAACCAAGCCCTAAATATAATCTATTTCTCAAATTTAACCCAGATTATGCATTGGAACTTCGTTATGAGAGCTACAAGTACAATAAAATATAAGGTTTTGAAATGAAAGCATAGCACCGCTATGGTTAGGCTTCAAAACCTAACAGGGTGGTATATTTTGCTGTAATTGTAGTTCGGAATAGATTTTCTAATGCATATTCCGGGTATAAAGTTCTCCCTAGCATTATTCAATTGGTAATAAAAATTAGTTTTTAACCCAATTCAAATGTTGTTACACCAAATATATGTTCTCTTATAATTTCAGGTTCATTATTTGTATACATTCTGGCAGTTTCGAAAACCTTTTCCATTCTATATTTGTCAATCAATTCTACTGCATGTTTATTCGTTTCAGGAATATCAATAAATATTTTCTCGTTCTGTGGTATTTTTGAAAGTGCCGAACTAATTAAAGTATCTGCAATTTTTTCGTTTTCTGCAAAAGCAGGACCAATTTTATATCCTTCTCTACAATTTCTCAGTACTATATATCCACACATTTCTTTATCCTTTCTAATCCCAATAGATATATGTTGTGGATGATAAATCCAATAATTAAGAAATTGTTCTCTTTCAGTAGGAAATATTTGTTTGTCAAAGTTATTTAATTCAATAAAATCCATTTCCTCAATAACAAAAGCTGCTTTTGCATCTTTGTATGTTCCGAGATTATTAAAACCGTATCGAATATTGTTATAGGCAAACTTAAATCCACTTTTTTCATAATTCTGCTGTTGCTCAACAACTCCATCCAATCCAATATTACGGTTACCAAGATATTGCATACCATGATTCCATAATTGCAGACCAAATCCTTTTCCACGATATTCAGGTACTACAATATAAAACCCAATAAATCCATAAGCATTATCATAAGCTATTGCAGAAATACACCCAATAAGTTCGCTATTTAATTCCATAATAAAAAACCCATCCGGATAACTATTATAAAAACAATGTTCATCATTAATTCCTGGATTCCATCCTTCTTTGTAGGCTAAATCTATCACAAAACCCATTTCCTGTTTTCGCATATGCCTGATTACTGGTTGAGTTTTCATAACTTACATATTAAAGTAAAGTATAAATGAATTTTTGTCATCAAAACAAGTATAGCACAACAACAGATACTACACCACCAACAAGCATAATGACAGCCGTATACGGAAGGATTGACTTAGCCTTAACCCCTGTAATAGAGAGCAGCGGAATAGCCCAAAATGGCTGAATCATATTAGTTAGCTGATCGCCATAAGCCAGAGCCATAATTGTTTTTGGAACAGAGACACCCAATTGTTGAGCAGCATCCATTAATATTGGCCCCTGAACAGCCCATTGCCCTCCCCCACTCGGAACAAAGAAATTTACAACAGCTGCACTAAAAAATCCATAAACAGGAAGAGTTTCAGTAGAAGATACAGAGACCAGACTTTGTGTAAATACCTCTACTAACCCTGAATAATTCATCAATCCCATTATTCCTGCGTAAATTGGAAACTGAATCATAATACCGCTGGAAGATGAAATAGCTGAATTAACTGCTTTCATAAATTGCTCTGCGTTAGCATACAGTAACAGCCCCATGGATAGTAAAATAAGGTTGATAAGGTTAATATTCAATGCTGATAAGCCGTATAAATAAAACTGGTAACCAGCTAAAAAAGCAAGCACAACGCCTAACGCAAATCCCATATATTGTCGCTTAACTTCACCATGTGTAATTGATTCTGTTTCTGGTAATTCATTATTCTCAGTAAAAGTGTGTGATTTAACTCTAGATATTAAAAAAAATGTTAGAGGTATTAGCACTAGAAATAATGCATAAAGGGTTAGATTCATACTTGAGAAAATAGTTTCATTTACCGCCATAGATCCTATTTTATCGTAAAGAAAATGATTAATCTCAGCTACTTTCAATGGTGCAGAACCACTTAAACCGCCATGCCAAACCATCATACCTGAGTATGCTGCAGCAACTAACAATGGATAATTGAGTTTCATTGATACACGCTTTGCATATTCTGCAATTGCGCGTGCAAGTAAAGCACTGAATATCAAACCCAATCCCCAGTTAAAACATGACAACAGAATACTAAATAATGCAGTGATTATTATTGCACTTGTTCCGTTTTTTACTCGTGAAAGAATTAATTTTATCAGGTTCTGAAATACCGGAGTTAAAGCCAACACATTTCCCAGTACCAAAATCAGCATCATCTGCATAGCAAAAGTAAGCAGATCCCAAAACCCCATCTGGTAAAAGTTAAGAAGTTGCAAGGGGTAGAAGCCTACTCCTCCATCACCAGGAGATGTAAAAAACAATGCAAGAAAATAAACCACAAAACTTAGGATAATTGCAAGCATTAATGGTGATGGAATTATACTTTTTGAGCTTCGGTTTACCATAGTTAAATTACTTCAGGTTTATTGTTCTATTGTTCATTTATTATGGTAAAATTACATTTTATTATTAATAACTTACTTATGTATTTAATGAAATTAGATATGTATTTTTTTTATATATTTACATCTGATTGAAAATCTAAACAAATGAAAATTTTTTCTGTAGATAAAATTAGAGAAGCCGATGCCTTTACTATCAAAAATGAACCCATTTCCTCAATTGATTTAATGGAAAGAGCAGCAACACAACTATTCAACTGGATTCATAATCATGTTAAAACCGAAAAAACAATTTACATCTTTACGGGATTAGGAAACAACGGTGGAGATAGTCTTGCCCTTGGAAGGATACTTGCAAACAACGGTTATCTTGTAACAATTAACATTATTCGATATTCTGAAAAAACATCTCATGACTTCCAGATAAATTATAAAAGACTAAGTGGAATTTCAGGAATAACAATAGATGATATTAGTGAAGTAAGTGATATTCCTGAAATTGAAACAAATGCAGTAGTTATAGACGCAATTTTCGGATCGGGATTAACCAGACCGATAAAGGGAGCCATAGGTGAAATAATAAAGCACATTAATAAACAAAAAGTAATAACAATTTCCATCGATATACCAACAGGACTTTTTTCGGATAGCTGCTCAATTGGAGAAAAGAGTGAAATTATTAAAGCTGATTATACTTTGTCATTTCAATTTCCCAAATTAGCATTTTTATTACCCGAAAACGAAATGTATATAGGGAACTGGGAAGTGTTAGACATAGGGTTGAGTCATGATTATATTAATTCAACACCAACTAAAAACAATTTTATTATTAAAGAAGATATTGTCCCCGTTTTAAAGGGACGTTCAAAATTCTCGCACAAAGGCACCTATGGACATGCACTACTTATTGCAGGAAGTTATGGAAAGATGGGAGCAGCAATTTTAGCATCCAGGGCTTGCCTAAGATCAGGGGTTGGTTTATTACACACTCATGTACCAAGGGTAGGATTACAGATACTACAAACGGCATCTCCGGAAACAATGTTAAGTATTGACAGGTATGACAATTATTTCTCGGAAGTGCCTGATATTGGTATATACAATGCTATAGGTATTGGGCCTGGCTTAGGTATGGAACACCAATCGCAAATGGCAATGAAATTGTTAATCCAAAATAGTCCAAGCCCTTTAGTGATAGATGCAGATGCCCTAAATATACTTTCAGAAAATCCAACCTGGCTTGCTTTTCTACCTCAAAGAAGCATACTTACTCCTCACCCTAAAGAATTTAAAAGATTAGTAGGTGATTGGGAAAACGATTTCGAACGACTCGAGAAACAAAGAAATTTGGCACAAAAACATGGAATTTATATAGTACTAAAAGGAGCAAATACAAGCGTTTGCTTTCCTGATGGTCAATGCTATTTTAACTCAACTGGAAATCCGGGGATGGCTACTGCTGGCAGTGGTGATGTATTAACGGGTATAATTACCGGACTGCTAGCTTCCGGATATTCATCAGGTGTTGCTGCAATTCTAGGGGTTTACATTCACGGTCTTGCCGGAGATATAGCCGCCAAAGAAAATGGTTATGAAGCATTGGTTGCAGGAGATATAATTGATAAACTAGGTGAGACGTTTATAAAGTTATCTACTAAACATTAAATTCTGATTCAAAAAAAAAGCTGCCCTGAGTTATCAAAGCAGCTATTAATTTAAAAATATGAATTCTTAAATTTCTTCTGTTTCAACAATCTTGGCAAGCAAGTCAGCATAAGGTACCATTAAATATTTGCCACCTTCAAATTCAAACTCAGTTCCTGAAAACTTCTTGTAAAACACAGTATCACCAACAGCAATCCCGGCATTTTCAATATTGCCAATAGCAACTACTTTTGCATATTGTGGTTTTTCTTTTGCAGAATCAGGAATAATTATACCTGTAGCAGTTTTTTGCTCAGATTTATCATCACTTATATCAAGTAATACATTTTCGTTTAACGGTTGTAATTCTTTCATTTTATTTTATGTTTAGTATATTTAAATTTTTAACTTTTTAACTCTCAACTTTTAACTTTTTAACTTTTAAACTATATCCCCAAAAGTGAATTAATTCTATTTTTATCAAAACCAACTATCATTTCTCCAGCTATATCAGTTTGTGGTACACCTTGTTGCCCGCTTCTTTTTGTCATAGCTTCGGCAGCCTTTTGGTCTTTTGAAACATCAATATCAGCAAATCTGATCCCATTTTTCTTCAAATGAGTTTTAAGTGTTGTACACCAGCTACAAGTGGGAGTTGAATAAACTGTTACTCTCTTTTGTGGAGTATCATTATCAGAAACCTTTGCTGAAAATAAAGCGCTTTCAAAAAGTGATTTATAATAACTGTCATCATTACAGCCTTTAACAGTTTTTTCAAATTTACCGCCTTGGAAAACCAGTAAAGTTGGAGCTGAAGTTACCCCGTATTCTGTGTGGATATCCCTAACCTGAGTTACATCAGCAGCCACCACATTTACATCAAGCCCTTGTTCAAGAACATGTTCAATATTTTTATAGCTACATTCACTCGTTTCAGAACCTTTTTTAAACAATAGCACATAATTACGAGCATCTTCCTTTAATAAAGATTGCATCTCATCATGTGAACTAATATTTCTTAGTGTCATACTTATCAATTTCTAATTTACATATCAAACTATATGCCAATACAACTATGCGGCAAATAAAGTCATTACTGACAAGTTAGACATGAATATCAAGCTAATGCTACTGACAAAATTGCACTCAACCTGTTTAGTAAACAAATGGAATAAGCTTATTAGTATTCTTCTGGTACTCTATATATGAAGGGAAATGAGCTATTAACTGTTTTTCTTCATATTGAATTTTCATTAATAAAATAATCAGTAATATCAGCAACGCCGCAAATCTATACAACGAAAAATAATCAATAATAAGTGGCAGTATCGCAATCAATTGGGCAATATACATTGGATGTCTGATAATTCGATATGGACCTGATGTTACTAATTCGCTGTTTTGTTTAACAGTTGGAGTAAAATTAACATTTCGTATTTTTACCACGTAAATGGCATGTATCGCAAGAAATATACCGGCACTCTCGATAAGCAACCCTGCAGGATTATTTGACAGAACGGAACCAGAAATAGCAATATATAACAAACAACCAAGCTGAACCGCTACTAAGAAATATGGATATCGTTTACAAGTAGTCATAGCAACAGTTTCTAAAAAAATGTTGACTTTGAATGCTTTTTTCTAGTTGCAAGTAGAGAGAAAGTTTATTATCCAAAGCCAACGTGCAAATTTAATAATAATGTACACTATGTTGAAACATTTACTAATTTTGATCAGTATAATTGTTGAACGAATAAAAACAAGATACAGTGCATTCAATTACTATAGTCTTCAAAATAAGAATAAATTCCCATTATAGGAATATATTGAAACCATAAAAAATTGCATAGCCCTGTCTATTATGCAATTACATATTATTGCACGATCTTTGCTAATTATTACGCGTACACAAAACTTACTACTATGAACGGAATATTTAAAATGCCAGCAAATGCAGCAGTCTTGCTAATTGTTTTAATTGCAGTGCTTGCAACAAACGGATGTAAAAATAACGATCCTATTACGCCCTCAGCAAAAACTAATTTTGGTGATTTGAAAATTAACCCTGAGTTCAAATTCTCGACAACAAAAGAGCTTGATGTAAACCTTGAAGTAATTAGTAGTAATCCACAGGAACCTCCACATAGATTTAATATATATAATGGCAACCCTGAGCAAGGAGGTAAATTAATTATATCTGGTATAACCGATCCATACAGTAGTTTCCAAACTAACGTTAAAATTCCAGCATATGTTACAGAGCTTTATGTTACTAACCAAAATGTAAATAACGAAATTGAAACAGTAGTTGTTGATGCAACTGGTAATTCTATTAATTACAGTTTCGACACTGGCGTTTATAAATCTGCAGGATATAAAAGTGTAAATACTACATATGCTGATCCTGGATGTACTAATCCAACAAATGCTACCATCCTCACAGGATCGTACAGCACAAAAAACATTGATAATAATACCACATATAGAGTAGCAGAAAACACTACCGTAACAATTACCACAAAAGCTGATTTTAAAGGTGGAACCCTTATAGTTTGTGGTACATTAATAATAAAAGAGATAAAAGCTAACAACAGTGGAGGTGATTTTGTAATTTCATCAAGTGGAAATGTTGAACTTGAAAAAGGTAACGTTGACAAAGACCTTACAAACTTTATTAACTATGGAACCATTGAAATAGAAAGCCAAACTACAATAAAAGATTTTAATTTAGAAAATCATGGTATTTTCATTGTTGATGTTGTAGGTAATGGAGCCGATGGAATTAATGCTCAAACTGAGGATTTCTATAACTACGGAACAATGACCATTGATGGTAATTTTAATAATAATGACAAAAGCTTCAATAGTGGCACACTAACAATCGACGGGCATTTTAACACAAATGGAAATAATAGGGAGTTTACAAACGAGTGCAAAATGATAATCGGCTTGAATTTTAATGCAAATGGTACATTTAACAATGAAGATGGAGCATATGTTAGTGTTGGGCAAAATACCACATTTGGAGGTAGTTCAACCATAAATATGGGAGCACAAAGTTTAATCACAACAGTTAGTAACTTAACTATTAATGATAAAATAGTTGGCCCATCTGCATCTTGTGCCAGATTTGATGTAGGAAATAATTTAAGCTTTGGTGGAGGAAGCGATGTTTCAGGTTATGTTGACTTTTGTGATGCAACTTCTGGTGGTTCCGGTGATCATCAAAATGGAGTTTTAGGAACAAACGTAACTTTCGATTGTTCATGTTATGTGCCTACAACAAGTTGTAATGCAGGTGCTGGAACTCCTCCTGTAACTGATACTGATAATGATGGTTGCCCTGATAATCAGGATGATTACCCTAACGATCCACTAAGATGCTCAAATGATTACTATCCAAACGAAACTGATTTCACAAGCCTCGCGTTTGAAGATTTATGGACAGGTTACGGTGATTATGATTTTAACGACCTTGTTATGCAAACAAACTACAAAATCGTAAAAAATTATAGTAGCAAAATAGTTGAAGTTTATGCACAATTTCATATTGCAGCCGTTGGTGCAGGCCTAAATAATGGTTTTGGTGTAGAGTTTGACGTTCCTGCCAATGATGTAACAAGTGTAACCGGAATACAAAAAAATGGTTCAGCAGTTACTTATAAAGCTAGTGATGTTGAAGATGGTCAAACCAATGCAGTTGTAATTGTTTATGATGCTATTAATAGTCATTTAGGTGGTTCAATGATAAACACTGAAGCCAACGGAACTACAATGGAAATCGAAACAATAACAGTTCATATTTTGTTTACAGAAGCCCAATCTTCCATTGGTACTCCACCTTATAATCCATTCATTTTTGTAGGACAAAATAGAGGTAAAGAAATTCATAAAATTGATGACTCACCCACTGATCTTGCTAACCTAAGTTTATTTGGTCAAGGACACGATGATTCCGACCCAAATATTGGCAGATATTATGTTTCATCAACAAACTTACCCTGGGCCATTGAAATACCTTATAACTATGAATGGCCTTACGAAAAAGTTGACATTCTGAACGCTTACTTAAAGTTCCAAAATTGGGCCGAAACTTCAGGAGACGAAGATGATGATTGGTATGAAGTAGATAATTCTACTTATAGAAACCAAAGTAATATCTATCAAACACCCGCACAATAATAATTAATTTATCGAATATAATGGTTAGGAGGCTGTCTTTTGGGCAGCCTCTTTTTTTTTTGCAAAAAAGAGTAAAACTAATTGTTGGCATACTACTTTCTAAGTACATTTGTAAGCTTAAAATCCAAAAATAGAAGTATGAGGAAAATAAGTATAACTGGCAATCATGGTGCAGGGATAAAATCAGATTGCAAAGTTCAGTTTGAATTGCTTCAAGATGGAGGCATTCAAGTTAATATCAAGAGTAAAGTTAATGCATTATATGGAAAATCAATAGAAAAACTTGCGCGTGAAATACTTTCGTATTTTAATATTGAAAACGCAAAGCTTTCCATTGAAGATACCGGAGCTCTTGATTTCGTTTTGGCAGCTAGAATAGAAGCTGCCATTAAAATGATAGTTGATACTGATAAAGAATTTTTAATTCCTCTAATTGAAAGTAATCAAAATTCGACGAAAAAAGATCAATTCAGATTTTCGCGTTTGTATTTACCTGGCAACAGTCCGAAATTAATGATAAATGCAGGAATCCATAAACCAAATGGGTTAATACTTGATCTTGAAGATGCTGTTGCACCTGATAAAAAATTTGAAGCTAAATTTCTTGTAAGGAATGCTTTACGTAGCCTAAACTTTTGTGGTGCTGAACGTATGGTAAGGATAAATCAAATTCCGCTCGGACTTGATGACCTCGATTTTATTGTACCTCATTATGCAAATCTGATCCTTGTACCTAAATGTGAAAGTGCTGATGAGCTACATCAGGTTAATAAAAAAATTGATGAGCTCAAAAAACAATATAATATTGACAACAATGTGTGGCTAATGCCAATTATTGAAAGTGCCAAAGGTGTAATGCATGCCTATGAAATTGCTCAAGCCGCCGACAATGTGGTGGCACTGGCAATTGGACTTGAAGATTACTCTGCCGACCTTGGAACCAGAAGAACTTTTGAAGGAAAAGAATCATTTTTTGCCAGAAGTATGATTGTTACAGCTTGCGTAGCCACCGACATACAAGCAATCGATTCTGTTTTTTCAGATGTAGGAAATATGGAAGCACTTGCAGAAAACGTACGCACTTCGAAAGGGCTGGGTTTCGACGGAATGGGTTGTATCCATCCCAGACAAATAGCTGTTATACATGAAAATTTTGCACCTGAAAAAGCAGAAATCGAAAAGGCCAAAAAAATTGTAATAGCTTTCAACGATGCAAAAGAAAAAGGACTTGGTGTAGTATCACTAGGGTCCAAAATGATTGATGCGCCAGTTGTTAAACGAGCTCAAAATACAATCACACTTGCAATTAACACAGGTAAACTTAATAAAGACTGGATGAAATGAAAAAATATGATAAACTCATAAAAAATGCCGTTGGCAGAATGGTTCCTACCATAATTAACGGAGAAGAACACATACCATTTAAAGGAGTTGGAAAACACCGGCCAACAGGTCGCCGATACGGACCAAAAATTGCCAGCTGTGCTGATTATCCAGATGATGGAAATAAGGAAGTTGCCTCATTAAAAGAAGCTCTTATTAAAGCTGGTTTAGCTGACGGCATGACAATCTCAACTCATCACCACTTTCGTAATGGAGATTTGATAGCAAATAAACTTTTTGATATTGCACACGAACTCGGAGTAAAAAACCTGCGCTGGTATCCTTCAGCTTCATTTCCTTGTCAGGAAGGGTTAATTGCATACCTCGAAGATGGAACTATAAACCGTATTGAAGGAAGTATGAATGGCCCTCTGGGGAAATTTGCTTCTGAAGGTAAAATGCAAGGATTAGGTGTATTGCGTTCGCATGGTGGTAGATATCAAGCAATACAAGATGGTGAAGTGAAAATTGACATTGCTATAATTGCAGCACCTACAGCCGATCCATTTGGTAATGCAAATGGAGTTAATGGTGATGCAGCATGTGGTTTATTGGGGTTTGCATTAGGCGACTCACAGTATGCTGAAAAAGTTATAGTTGTTACTGATAATCTTGTTCCATTCCCATGCATCCCCTGGCAAATTCAGGGTAATTATGTTGATTATGTAGTAAAAGTTGACAAAGTAGGTTTGGCAGAGCGAATTGTATCAGGTACAACAAAAATAACCAAAAGCCCCGACAGGCTTCTAATTGCAGAAATGACAGCCAAATTTTGCGAAGAAGCAGGTTTAATTTATGATGGCTTTTCATATCAGGCCGGAGCCGGAGGAACTGCATTATCAATTGGAAACTACTTTGGTGATATATTGCGTAAAAATAATTGGAAAGCCCGTTTTATACGTGCCGGAAGTAACCAATATCCTGTCGAGCTTCTTGAAGAAGGATTAGTAGAATATATCCTTGACGGACAAACATTTGATCTTGAAGGAGTACGATCAATGCGCGAAAACCCAAACCATGTTGACACTTCACCATTTACATCATACAACTATCACGGCAAAGGCAATTTTGCCGGAATGGTTGATATTGTTGTACTTGGGGCGACTGAAGTTGATGTTAATTTTAATGCTAATGTTGTAACCCATTCTGATGGCTACCTATTGCATGGAATTGGTGGCTGGCAAAATACCCTTGCCGGGAAGACTACTATTATGCCTATTCCTTTATTCCGCGATAGGATTCCGGTTATTCGTGATGAAGTAACAACAATTTGTGCCCCCGGTGAATTAATTGACGTTATTGTTACCGAACGTGGTATTGCAATTAATCCGTTACGGAAAGATCTCATTGAAAAAACCAAGGACTCGGGATTACCAATAAAAACAATTCAAGAGCTTAAAGATGAAGCTGAAGCCATTTGTGGTGTGCCTGAGAAAGTTGAACTAAGTGACGAAATAATTGCTGTTATTAAATGGGTTGATGGCACCGTTATTGATTCTGTCAGAAAAGTGATTGTTTAGCATTTCGACCCGCCGGGTTGGAAAAAACCCGTCGGGTCGAAAAATGCAAAATCCTCTATTTAGGTAGTTCGGGATTGCAAATCCCGAACAGCTCATTAATAAAATACTTGCTCTTTAGGATTTGAAATCCAAAAGTTATTAATTGTATATTTACAATTATCAACTAAACTCTTAGTTATAAAAATCAAAAAAATATGCTTAGTCTAGGGCATATTTTATTGGTAAATTATATTGTACCCGAACAGCATTTCCATTTTGCATACCTGGTTTCCATTTTGGCATTGAGCTAATAACACGTAATGCTTCTTCATCACATCCCGATCCAATACCTCTAAGTAGTTTTACTTCATTAACGCTACCATCCTTCTCAATTACAAAGGTTATAAACACTCTACCAGATACTTTAGCATTTTTTGCAGTCTCTGGATACGAAATATTCTCACCAAGATAAGACATTAGTTTTTTTTCTCCACCTGGAAATTTCGGCATAACTTCTACAACACTATAAATAGTGTCCGCATCTTTTTCATCCAGTACAAATTTAATGGGTAAATTATAGCTTACATTAACTGCCTCACCCCTTTGCGTTCCTGGCTTCCAATTTGGCATAGCAGAAACAACACGAACAGCCTCCTCATCACAACCTCCACCAATTCCCTTCAATACTTTGGCATCTGTAACACTCCCATCAGTATCAATTACAAAGTTAACAAATACTCTTCCTTGAATGCTTTTGTCTTTTGCTTCTTTTGGATAATGAATATTTCCCGACAGATAAGCCGATAAAGCTTTCATACCACCATAATATTCAGGCATTGTTTCTACAACGGTAAAAATGCTTTTATCAATCGTATTTTCGGTTTTATAAGAGAAAATACCGTCAATTTCTATTTCGTCTGCTATAAGCTTATATGAATAATTCCCTGCAGGTATTGCTCCCCCATCATTAGGCCTCCATGTTGCACCGAATGTCCCAGGGCCCCAGCTTCCACCAAAAAATGAATTTATCAACATACCATTTTTATCGAATAGATTCAATTTTGTATTTCGATCTTTTCCAATGGAAACTAAAAAAACAACATACCCATCATCAGGATATGTGAGAGTTTGTAATGAGATACTGTCCGGATGAATTGTAGTTGCTGAATTTTCATAAAACACAACATCATCTTTCAGACCATCATCCTGTTGCACCGGACCCGAACATGCAAAAAACACCAGATTCAAAGCCACAAGAGCCATCAACACTTTAACTGAAAAGCGTAACGGACTTTTTACTTTATTAATCATAAATAACCTCCTTTTTAAAAGTGAATAACTAAAATTATGTGTTAGAATATTTGTATTAATAATACTTGAATTCTCAATCAATAACTTGCTGTATGCCACAACATCGGGATAAGCAGCAACCACATCATTATCAGCAATAAACTCATGGTTTTCCTTAATGGATTTCCTTACCTGATATGCCAAAGGATTAAACCATTGAATAATAATAATAATCTCCGCTATAATTAAATCAATTGAGTGTTTTTGATGTATATGTATTTTTTCATGTTCTATAATCTTTTCAACTTCAGTATTATTTTCATATAGTTCTTTATGAATAAATATATAGTTGAAAAAAGAAAAAACAGGTGTGCCTGACTTAGTAAAAATAAAACTCAAGCCTCTATGAATTAATACTTTCGATTTGTAAAAAAACATTGACAACTGAATCAATCTGAAGCTAAATTTTAATAATGAAAATACTACTCCTACAAAATAAATCAACATTAATATGTCAAAAAATGCAAAGTCATTATTTGAAGCCGAACTCTGTACCTCATTACTTCCACCATAAATTACTACTTCACCCAAACTATACTCCACCAAACTATAAACAGGTGCAGTAATTAATACATTATTTCCATGCTCAAAAAATAACTCCGGAATACTAAAATTAAATGTTGGGAGAAGTAAAGAAACGAAAATGGCAAATAATAAATAAAATCGGTTAAAAATCAGGTATGCTTCTCGCTTAAACAACAATAAATAAAAAACATAAAATATTGTAAGGCTTAGCGATGACTGTATGATATAAATAAAGATGTAATTCATTGCTCTATTTTTTCTTTTTCCTAATAATCTCCTTATCCAATAAACGTCTTAATTCCTCAAGTTCACTCAAACTTAAATCTTCCTCATTTGCAAAAAATGATGTTAACGCCTTATATGAACTTCCAAAATAATTTTGAACAAAGCCTTTAAAATATCTTTTTCGGTAAACCCTCTTATCAACCAAAGGAAAATATTCATGCGCCTTACCATAAGCTACATAACCAACGAAGCTCTTTTTTTCAAGTATTCGTATTATTGTTGATACAGTATTATATGCAGGTTTAGGCAAAGGCAATTCGTCAAGAATATCTCTAACATATCCCTTTTTCAATTTCCACAGTACCTGCATTATCTGTTCCTCTGCTTTTGTAAGGTACTTCATAGTCCTTTTTTTTTTACTATAACTAATTTTTTAGTTATATATTGCAAAGTAAATGAATTATTTATGATTTGTCAAGTAATTAACTAAGTTTTTAGTTATAAAAGAACATTGTGCCAATCCAAATTTATAAAATTTGAAATGAATAATTTTGAGAACATTTTTAAGACTATGAGATACAGCAATTTTGACCCAATTACATAAGCTAATTTAGACCCAATTAAAAATAGCAAATTATTTATAAAAAATGTAATATTTAACGATTTATATGAGTAATTTTGCATTGTTAATAAAATAACAATCATTTAAAAAAATATAGCTATGGATCTGAATAAAATAATGAATGATCTGGAGAAGAAACATCCTGGTGAGGCAGAATACTTGCAGGCTGTTCGTGAAGTGCTTGAATCAATTGAGGATGCTGTAAGTGAAAATCCACATTTTGAATCAGCCGGAATTATTGAACGATTGATTGAACCCGATCGCATTCTTACATTTAAAGTCTCATGGGTTGATGATAGTGGCAATGTACATGTTAACCTTGGTTACAGAATACAATTCAACAACGCTATCGGACCATATAAAGGTGGTTTACGATTCCACCCAAGTGTCAACCTTAGTATCCTGAAATTTTTGGGATTTGAACAAATTTTCAAGAATGCCCTTACTACACTACCAATGGGTGGTGGCAAAGGTGGTTCTGATTTCAACCCAAAAGGTAAATCAGATGCAGAGATTATGAGATTCTGCCAAGGATTTATGCTTGAACTCTGGAGACTTATTGGCCCAAACACAGATGTACCTGCTGGCGATATTGGAGTTGGCGGTAAAGAAATTGGATACCTATATGGTATGTATAAAAAACTTGCAAGAGAACACACTGGCGTATTAACTGGTAAAGGTCTTGGTTGGGGAGGAAGTTTAATACGTCCTGAAGCAACTGGTTTTGGGGGTGTTTATTTTACAAATGAAATATTAAAGGTTAGTGATGATAATTATTCAGGTAAAACCGTTGCAATATCAGGATTTGGTAATGTAGCCTGGGGCGTTGCCATTAAATTAAATGAATTGGGAGCAAAAGTTGTCACTATTTCAGGACCTGATGGATACATATATGACCCTGAAGGTATTTCTGGCGACAAAGTTGAATATCTTCTTGAATTACGTGCTTCAAACCAGGATATTGTTGCTCCTTATGCAGAAGAATTTCCTGAAGCTACCTTCATCGCTGGCAAACGACCTTGGGAAGTTAAATGTGACATAGCAATGCCATGTGCAACACAAAACGAATTGAATGGCGAAGATGCAAACAACTTGATTAACAACGGTGTAAAAATTGTTTCAGAGGTATCTAATATGGGTTGTACTCCCGAAGCTGTTGAAGCTTTTCACAAAAATAAAATTCCTTTTGGACCCGGCAAGGCTGTTAATGCAGGAGGTGTAGCTGTTTCAGGATTAGAAATGTCACAAAATGCCATGAAACTTTCGTGGTCAGATGAAGAGGTTGACCAGAAGTTATTAGCAATTATGCAATCTATTCATAGTGTTTGCATACAATATGGTACTGAAAGTGATGGTTATATCAATTACGTTAAAGGAGCTAATATTGCTGGTTTCCTTAAAGTAGCCAACGCCATGCTTGATGAAGGAATAATATAGTGAACCTAATATTAATGGCGTGTTTTTCTCATTGCCATTACTTAATAGTAAACTATTAACAATAAATACAGAAGCCTCTTTCAAATAATATGAAAGAGGCTTTTTTATTTGATAACTTATTAACAATCTAAAACTTGTTTCACTAACAAATTTCATTACTTTTGTCGGCTTACTGAAAATCAATTTTTAATCAAAATAAATAATTATGTTTAAAGGACACCCGAAAGGTCTTATTCCGGCATCGCTTGCCAATATGGGCGAACGCTTTGGCTTTTACACCATGATGGCAATATTAGTACTATTCTTACAGGCCAAATTTGGTTTGAGTGGAACAAATGCAGGATATATTTATGCAGGATTTTATTTCTCAATTTACATACTTGCTTTAGTAGGAGGAATTATTGCTGACAAAATTAAGAACTACAAAGGAACAATTTTTGCAGGATTATTAATGATGGCAGCTGGTTATGTTATTATGGCTATTCCAACACCAACTCCTGTTTCCAGCGTTCCTCTTTTCTTAACTATTTCCATTGTTGGTTTGTTTGTTATAGCGTTTGGTAACGGTTTGTTTAAAGGAAATTTACAAGCATTAGTTGGCCAAATGTATGATAATGAGAAATATGATAAATTAAGAGACTCTGGCTTTTCAATGTTTTACGCATTTATTAATGTTGGTGCTATTTTTGCACCTTTTACCGCAGTTGGTATCAGAAACTGGTGGTTGGGATCAAATGGTTACACATACGACTCTTCGCTTCCTGAACAATGTCATACCTTTCTTGGTGGTAATATGTCTGCTGATAATATTATTAAATATCAAGAATATGCTAACCAAGCCTTAGGATCCAATGTTGAAGACTTAACTGCCTTCTCTAACGATTACTTAAATGTTTTCAATACAGGCTTTCATTATGCATTCGGTATTGCAATTATTGCAATGGCAATTTCAACTGTAATATTTATAGTTAACAAAAAGAAATTCCCTGATCCAAAAGGAGTAACTAAATCAAGCGATGGAACAATTACTGAGGAATTAAAAATGGAAGCTAAAGAAGTAGCACAACGGATATACGCTTTATTAGCTGTATTTGGAGTAGTTATCTTTTTCTGGTTTTCGTTCCATCAAAACGGATTAACTTTAACATTCTTTGCAAGGGATTATACCGACTTAAGTGTTTTTGTTTTCGAAATATTTGGGGTAAAATTTGAAGGAGCAGAAATATTCCAATCAATGAACCCATTTTTTGTTGTATTCTTAACACCAGTTGTTGTTGGGTTGTTTGGTTGGTTACGCGTTAGAAACATTGAGCCATCAACTCCAAAAAAGATTGCTATAGGTATGGGAATCGCTGCACTCGCATTTGTTGTTATGGTTATTGGTTCCTTTGGTTTACCATTATATTCAGAAGTAAGCTCAGCAGCAGGTGGAACACCTTTAACAGATGCACAACGAGTAACACCTTTCTTGTTATTAGGAACATATTTTATTCTTACTGTGGCTGAACTATTTATCAGTCCAATGGGTATCTCTTTTGTTTCAAAAGTTTCTCCACCACAGTATCAAGGGATGATGCAAGGAGGCTGGTTAGGTGCCACTGCACTTGGTAATGGTTTATTGTTTATTGGTGCAATTCTTTACGATTCAATTCCAATTTGGATGACATGGAGTATTTTTGTAATAGCAACATCAATTTCAATGATTACTGTAATATTAATGACAAAATGGCTTGAAAGAGTTGCTAAATAATACTTTCACATAATATATATGGAAAAGGGGTGAATCTATTATTCATCCCTTTTTTCATTTTATATACTTTAGCACTAGTAAAAACTGATCGACTAATGGCAGATAATAAATTCTTATGGAACCATAACCGCCGTTTTAACGCCTATGCAGCTTACTTTAAAAAAGTATTTGGCCAACGAGTTCAAAAAATAAGTGTGGATGCCGGATTTACCTGCCCTAACCGTGATGGGACTTTAGCTCGTGGAGGATGTACATATTGTAATAATGATGCATTTAACCCTTCCTATTGCAACCCATCTAAATCTATTGATCAGCAGGTACTGGAAGGAATTGAGTTTCATAAAGTAAGGTACCGAAGAGCTACTAACTATCTTGTTTATTTTCAGCCATATTCAAACACTTATGCACCACTAAGTCAACTCAAGAAACTTTATGAAAGCGCATTGGAACAACCTGGTGTTGTTGGGCTAGTTATAGGCACAAGACCAGATTGTATTGACGATGAAAAACTTGAATATCTACAAAATCTTTCTGAAAAGTACTATATAATTATCGAATACGGAATAGAGAGCATTTACAACCAAACACTCAATAGAATTAACAGAGCGCATACCTACGAGCAATCATGTGAGGCAATAGTTAAAACTGCAGATTATGGAATTAATATTGGCGCACACTTTATTTTTGGACTTCCGGGCGAAAGCAGGAAAATGATGATGGACTCTGTTACCGAAATTTCAACACTCCCTTTAACTACAATAAAATTCCACCAACTGCAGATTGTCTCAAATACAACAATAGCAAAAGATTTCAAACTTTCTCCTGGTGATCATAAACTATTTTCGTTTGATGATTACATTAACTTTATTGTAGATTTTACAGAAAAACTAAATCCCAAATTCATAATAGAACGATTTGCAGGAGAGGTACCCCCAAGATATCTTGCAGGACCGGGTTGGGGATTAATTCGTAACGACCAAATTAATATAACAATTGAAAAGGAGTTTGAAAAAAGGAATAGCTGGCAGGGAAAGTATTTTATGCCAAATAACAACCAAAATTAGCTTAAGTAATGAAATAAAAAAAGCCGCAAAATGCGGCTTTTTTTGTGGGCGATGAGGGATTCGAACCCCCGGCCCCCTCGGTGTAAACGAGGTGCTCTGAACCAGCTGAGCTAATCACCCTAAAGTTGCTTTTCAAAAGCGAGTGCAAATATACATCTATTTTAATTTACACAACAAATAACACAAAATATTTTTACATCATTCTAATTAAATTCTAATTCCAACTTTATCCTCTCTTTTACTACATTTGCAATTAGAATTAGTTTATTATTTTGGATTGTTTAACACTACATTATATTAATATTTATCGGTATTGAAAATCAGTAAAAATAAAATATGGGTACTATCCTTTATGATATTATTATTAATATCAAGTTGCTCGGTTAAGAAAAATCTTGATAAAGATCAATACTTAATAAACAAATACAAAATTAACCTTGAAGGCAAGCATCCTGAAATAAGCACTTCTGAGCTAAAGACGTTATTGTTACCACAGCCAAATAGCAAGTTTCTTTTTATGAGATTTAAAGTTTGGGCTTATTATAAATACCACAAAAAACAATCAAAATTTAATACATGGCTTAATAAGCATTTTGGCGAAGAACCTGCAATTTATAATAAAAAGACTACCGAAAATATCACACATAAGATGAATCGGTATCTTAACAATGTTGGGTACTTTAATTCGACAATTAATTTTAAAACAAACTTCAAGAAAAAAATTGTTAATATTACATTCGTAATAGTACCTGCCACACCATACCGTGTTACTGAGATTAATTATGATATTACTGATACTCTGTTACAGAGTTTTGTTTATAAAAATCTGAGCAATACGCTAATTAAAAAGAATGATATCTATAATGCCTATACATTTGATAACGAAAGGGATAGAATTACTGAAGATTTAAGAAACACGGGGTATTACTATTTCAACAGGAATTATATTCAATTTATTGTTGATAGTAATCATATGAGTCACAGTATGAATGTAAATCTGGTTATAAACAAAGTAAAAAAACAAAATGAAAAAGAACCCGGTACCTTCATTGAAGAAAACCATCGCAGGTACTTCATAAATAACGTAACAATATTACCAGAATTTGATCCTTCAAATACTACTAAATTCGACACCATAGTTCATCATATTGAATTTTGGAAAGACACAAATAATTACCCTTATTATTTTCTATACAATAGCAAACAACACTTACTACCATCAGCTTTTAATTCGACAATTAAAATAAAACCTGGCGATGTTTATTCAGCCAAGAAAGTACAAGCTACATATCGGAAACTATTTAATTATAGAATAATTCAAACAGCAAATATCAGTTTCGATACTGTTGCTAACACAAAACTAAATAAGTCGAATCATTATTATTTAGACTCACGTATTCAATTAAAAGACAATAAATTAAATCTTTTTTTGGCAGAGGTTGAGGGAACAAACTCAAGTGGAGATCTGGGTATTCGTGGTAATATTTCTTTTTTTAATAAAAACATCTTCAAAAGAGCAGAGGTTCTTCGGATACGTTTTAAGGGAGGAGTTGAGGCGCAATCCGTTAGTGACCCATCAGGAGACAAACCGGGTCTATTTAATACTTTTGAGGCAGGAGTTGATGGTACTATTTTCTTCCCACGATTTCTTTTTCCATTAAAACTCGATCGTTTTAATCAAAAGTATATTCCTAATACAAACTTAAATTTCGGATTTAATTATCAGCGCAGGCCATTGTATTCGCGCAATATTTCTAATATTGATATTGGTTACACATGGAAAGCAGGCAAGAATATAAATCATATGTACACACCCATTAACATCAATTATATAAATATATTTCCAACACCTGAATTTGATTCAATTCTTGAAAACGAACCAAATAGAAGATTAAAAGAACAGTATTCTGATCATGCAATTATTGGGTCTAAATACAGTTTCATTTTTAATAACCAAAATATGAGTGCGTTAAAACACTTTATATATTTTAGAGCAGATATCGAAACTTCCGGTAACTTAGTATATGCGTTCAACACAATTGCTAATAGTGCTAAACCTGATGATGGATATTATGAAGTGTTTGGAGTAAGGTATTCTCAGTTTATACGGGTAAACTTCGACTTTAGACATTATTATTATTTCGCAAAAAAAACAAACAGCTTTGTATGGCGTATACTGCTAGGAGCAGGTATTCCTTATTTAAATTCCGACGAATTACCCTACGAAAAGGGATTTTATGCTGGTGGTGCTAACGATATGCGGGGCTGGTTGTTTAAGGACCTTGGTCCGGGCGCTTATTCGGGCAACTCCACTTATGAGAAAGTAGGCGATATACAAATTGAAGGAAATTTTGAGTACAGATTTCCAATATATAGTTTTTTTAAAGGAGCATTATTTGTTGATATTGGTAATATTTGGACATACAAAGAAACAGATGATTTTCCAGGTGGCAAGTTTTATTATGACAAATTCATTCCACAACTTGCGATAGATGCCGGAATTGGTTTCCGATTCGATTTTAAAGTTCTTATTTTTAGAATTGATGCTGCTGCACCTATGAAAAATCCTGCATACCCATCGGGTGAAAGATGGCGAATAAAATATCTGCACCCCACTGATATAGTATGGAATTTCGGTATTGGATACCCATTTTAATATGTTTAATATTGAAAGCAATAATATTAGCGAATCTATAATCAAGAACCTGTTGTTTATACCCACCAACGACCAAACAACCGTTTCTAAGCATCTGGGTGCATTTACCAAAAGCAACAAAATTAATCCGGTATATATACTTAAAGGATACGCCGGAACCGGAAAAACAAGTATGGTAAGTGCATATGTCCAAACACTTGCACTCTCTAAAATTAATTTTATGCTACTTGCGCCAACGGGACGAGCAGCAAAAGTATTAGCTAAATACACAAGTAATAAGGCAAATACAATTCATAGAAGCATTTATCAATTCATAACCAATAAAGATGGATTAACAAGTATTACTCTGAATCACAATAAATTAAAAAATTCAGTTTTTATTATTGATGAAGCATCAATGATAGGTGATAACAGCCAGGTAAATAATTCAGTATTTAACAGAAGTAGCTTGCTAGATGATATAATTCAGTTTGTTTTCTCTCAGCAAGGTAATAAACTAATACTCGTAGGTGATACAGCACAACTACCACCGGTAGGAATAGTGCTGAGTCCGGCACTGGATATTAATATACTAAATAACTCCTACTCGATTACTTCTTATGAATTTGAAATGACTGAAGTTATGCGTCAATCGTTAGATTCGGGCATTCTAACATCTGCAACAGCATTACGTACAAAAATAAAAGAACAAAATACTTCATTACCATTTTTCAATACTAAATCTAATACTAAGGATGTTACAATTATTGAAGATGCAGCAACTTTTGAGGAGTTACTTATTTATTCATTTTCTGGTGATTCTATGGAAAACGCTATTATTATCTGCCGTTCAAATAAGCAAGCAAATATATATAACAATCAAATTAGAAACAGAATATTAATGTGCGAAACAGAGGTAGATGCAGGTGACCTTATGATGGTTGTTAAGAATAACTACTTCTGGCTTGATAAGCAATCGAATGCAGGATTCATTGCAAATGGCGATATTATCAGGATAATGAGGTTTAAGAAAACTGAAGAGCTTTACGGTTTTAGGTTTGCCGATGTTGATGTTCAACTACTTGACTATCCTGAAGAAAAAGAAATAAATGTAAAAATATTACTCAACACAATCACTACAAACACACCTGGATTACCAGAAAAAGAAAGTAACCTCCTTTTTAATAATGTTGAAAAAGATTATATGGAATACCCAAATAGGAGAACACGATTAAATAAAATTAAGACAAACCCTTATTTTAATGCTTTACACGTAAAATTCAGTTATGCAATGACATGCCATAAAACCCAAGGCGGGCAATGGCCAAATGTATTTGTCGACAAAGGCTTTATAAAAGATAATATTATTGACATTGAGTATCTTAGGTGGCTATACACAGCAACCACCAGAGCAACCAGTAAGCTCTATCTAATAGGTTTTGGTGAAGAGTATTTTGAAGAGTCAGAGGTAATATCCTGAAATAATATTGAAAATTTTTAAATTTACACTCTATAAGTTTATAGTTTGTAATCAGTTAATCTAAAAAAAATTATGAAAAATTATATTCTAGTATTAACACTAATTATCCATAACCTACTATTATTTTCACAATCACCTCAATTTCAAACATATTCAGCTGATTTATTAATTATAGCAACAAAGGAAGGTGAAGATTTCCAATGGCAAAATAAAGATATTGTAGTAACACTTAACTATAAAACAGGTAATTTTAAAGTTATTATAAACAATAATGATTTCTACAATAAAGAAACAAACGGCGTGATAATTGAAGATAGTATATCGAATAATAACAAGTTCTTTCTTGTAGATATACTACCAATAGATAGAATAATTGATCAAAAAATAATAAACCAAGATTATGATATTGAGCTTCAGTTGACAAATGAAGATATTAGCCTAAGTAAGATGCTTAACTTTAAGATGAATGTTATGCGCCCAAATCAGACTACCAGGAGTTACCGTGTTTTTACATTAACAGGAATCTTATATAATGATGAACTTAACCTACCTGCTTTTACTGGATACGATAATGAAGTAGAAATTAGAATAATATTTAATGGATTCTGGTCTGGGTAGTAGTAATACCAAACACTACTTATACCAAATAGCAACCAGAATGAGCCTTAAAATCTTTATCTTTTCCATCTTATCTTTATGATATATTTCTTCCGTAGCTTAGGCTATGCAAGAAATATATCATTTAACTAAGAAGAAAAATATTTTGATTTAAAAGGCTCATTTTAATTGCTAATTAGTATTATTGATTGACAAAAGTATAACTGCTTCAGCAGCTATTCCTTCATTTCTTCCTATAAACCCAAGTTTCTCGGTTGTGGTTGCCTTTACTGATACAGCGCTAATATCTAATTCTAATATCTCCGAGATATTTTTTCGCATATCAAAAATATAGTTGCTAATTTTTGGAGACTGGAGAATAACCGTTGAATCAATATTGATAATCTCAAAATTGTTTGCTCTCAATAAGGTTAAAACTTCTTTGAGGATAATATTGCCTGACAAACCCTTATTTTTAACATCTGTATCAGGAAAATGCTTCCCAATATCCCCAAAGGCAGCAGCACCAAGCATTGCATCAGCTATAGCGTGAATCAGCACATCTGCATCAGAAAACCCTAACGACCCTAAATGATAGTTGATTGTAACCCCACCAATAATTAGCTCTCGGTTTGGCACAAGTTTATGAACATCGTAACCTATACCTACTCTAATACTTTTCATACTAGTTTATGGTACTACTTTTTCCCTCCAAGATCAAACAATAGTGAGAAACGAAGAGTATTTTGTAGAGGATTTTGATCTTGTGTCACAGGAATAAGATAGGAAAAATCAAGACCAAATACATTATAACGTAAGCCTACACCTAGTGTTGCATATTTACGATTTCCTTTAGTTAGGTCTTCATAATAAAAACCCCCACGTAAAGCTAGTACATCAGTGTACCAGTATTCTGCGCCAAAAGAAAAACTAAATTCTCTCATTTCCTCTGAAAAGCCACCCGGAGCATCATACCACGATTGAATAATTCCTGTCAAAGGCGAAACATCAGGATTCATACCTTTATCAATAACAAGTGTACCATCAGCATTTGTAGAATCAGGAAAATAAATAGGAGGTGTAGGCACCAATAATTTATTTATATCTACCTGGAATGAGATGCTATTATAATCGTCAAGATCAAGTGTTAACCTTGGCCCAATTCTAAAGTTTGTAGGAATAAAATCTTTCTCAATGTTTGATCCTGAGTATGATATTTTACTTCCAATATTTGAAATATTTATACCCCATGCAAAGGTAGCATCAATACTACTAAACCAATCAACATCATCTTCCCAGTACATCGAAATGTCGGCAGCTACCGAAGTTCCTGCTTTAGTTGCCACACCTTGCACAAACTGTCCCTGTGTTAAATCAGAATAAATAAATCTACCTGAAACTGCCAAAGATAATTTATCAGTTAATATTCTTGAATATGTAGCATCAAGAGCAAACTCATTAGGTTTGTAGGTACCAAGACTCTGCCCTGTATTATCTGTAAAAGTGATTTCACCAAGTGAGAAATAACGCAGTGTAGTTGCAAAAGTCGACATAGTATTAATCCTCTTATAGAATGATACATAAGCAAGATTTATGTCGTTAACAAGATTACGCAACCAGGGTGTATATGACAATGCAAACCCCATATCATCCTCAATTCTGGCATATTTAGCTGCATTCCAATGCATAGAGTTTGCATCAGCAGACGACGCAACTCCACCATCTCCCATACCACCAGCACGAGCATCAGGTCCAATCATTAATAACGGGACAGCAGTTGTAACTACATTTAACTGTTGCCCATTTTTTTCAATACCCTGAGCATTAATATTTAAAGAAATTACTGCTGCAACTAAAAATAATAATATCTTCTGTTTCATTTATTTACTTCTGATTAAAAAAATGTTTGCAAACCTAACGATTTAATTTAATTAATATTACTTATTCAGGTTCAAAATTGATCTTCTTAATTGATTTACCCCAAATATTAATGGAAATAATAACTAATTAATGTTATAAACGATAAATTGTGCTTAATGTTATTTGTTTATCTTAAATAATTTTTGCTGTTGTACGGTAACATTACCATAATTATCCCGCACCTCAACAGTATAAACAAAAATACCTGCTGACACCACATCTCCGCCCTTATTTCTTCCGTCCCATGTAATTGATTTCGGTAAACTTGTTCCTTCTGCATTATAATTTGAAAGCTCAACAATGAAATTACCGTTTATATCATAAATTCGAATAATAACTTCCATTACAAACTCACTCTTATTATGAACAAACTCAAATATAGTATAGTCGTAAAATGGGTTTGGATAATTAAATACTTGTGTAAGATGAATCTCTCCTTCATCATCAACAAAGAACTCAATTGTTTTCTCAGATGAGTTATTTAGCAAGTCCCAAGCTTTAATAGATAATGTATGCTTACCTTTGGTAAATCCGTTAAGTGGATACACAATTTTCCCGGCTTTATACGAATTAATATCCATAATAAAGTCCTCATTCAAAATAATTGAGTTAGAATAATCGTCGTCAATAGTCATTACAATATCACGTCCCAGCCCGTTACCTGTAGAGTTAATTCCATGATCATCACTAATATACGTTAACATAACCGGATCACCAGTAACAATATCACCACTATTAAATGTCGTGCTATTAAGATAAAGCTCAATATCGGGACCTATATCATCAATATCGGCATCTTCATCAATACCTCCAATATAAAGTTGATCGAAACCTCCCCATGCATCTATATAGTTGACAGTATCAAGCGCATAATATCTAATTTTTCCATAGCCATAATTATACGAAATATCCTTAGGAACCATAAACTCAAATTCAAACTCACCATTTTTTACTTCTACCCTACCATCAAACAATAGCTTGTCAAAAAGATAAAAATCCTGAGGATAACTATCTCCATCATTACCAAGAGTAGTATATAAAGTAGCTTTATCAACAACCTTTGGATACACGTAGCCGTTAAAATCAGTAACTAAATCTCCATTATAATCCTGTATATTTCCCGACACATTAACAATTGAAAGAGCATGAATAGTATCAAGCACATTAACAGGACCAATATTACTTTCAGTAGTAGCTACTGTATATTCAGGATATGCCAACGTAAGAGCCGGATCACCAAGCAATGCAAAATTTAGGTAGTTAACATTAGATGGAATTTTTGAAAGCCTCACTAAATCACCTAATCTGGGTTTACTACCATCTTCACATGCCATTAGATTTGTATAAATCCTACGATTTACAATGTAATTAGCGTGAGCATAAGCAAGTCTGGTGGTAGTTAACAAAGCAATTGCACCGCCCTTTTTATTTAAAAAAAAGTATTCACCGGCCGATGTAAACTCAGGATCATCAAATCGACTAAACTCGCAGGTGGCTGTAATTATAAGCGGAAGTTTATCAATATTATCAAAAGCATTAATCATTGGTACATCCAACACCAATTCATCCGACCACCCAATAAGACCTCCATGTCCAGTATAGTTAATTATTAATGCTCCTTCTAACACCTGCTTATTTATTACGGTATTAACATCAGGATATCTAAAGCCACCGGGAACACTTACCTTATTATAAGCATCCATAAATATTTTATTAATACCCAATCCTTTATTTAGAGTGTCGGCTATTGATATTAACCCTTCAGCCTGAATAAGATGAAGATTATTATTACCATCATCAGCAGCAAAACAGATATTTGTTCTCCAGTCACTCATAACAGTATCATTACGAGTAAGATACTTTTCAATTTTATTTATTGTTGAAACCGCTTCATCATTCGTACTTATGGGAAACCTTCCTATTCCAATATCTAAATTTCCGGATACATCTCTTCCTTCATCATCATCAAGAAGACCAAAATAATCATCAGTTGCAAATGATGAGTTTGCATTTAATGATTCTGCAGATTCGTAAGTTGGAACTATATTTGTATTATTATGAATTCTATGCTTATAATCAAAAGAAGCATCCCCAAATAACAGCAAATAAGCACGTTCTCCTCCAAATGCATCTTCTTTGTCTAGCATCCTCATAAAATCACGTATGGCCGTTATGTCCTGTGATCCCGATGAAAACTCATTATATATTTGTTCAGGACTAACACTAATTGTAGTCAAATTATCATGTTCCCTATGGATATTGGCAAGAAGTTCAGCTTCGTAACCAAACATATCAGGACGAATTATTACAAAATTAACATCACTTATTCCATGTAAATCTTGATTTTGTACTTCTTTATAAGATATTGGTGAATAATAATCTGAATTATTAAAAACAACAAATGTTTTAAGAGTATCAGTTGGAAGTGAAAAGTAAATCATCTCATCTACAATAGAATATAATACTTTTTTAGGATTATGTATATCGGTAATATCCCAAACAACTTCATTATTGCCAGCATTTTCAATATTAAACCGTGTAATATTTCCAAGGGCAGCTGTTGATGGATCGCAAAAATTCATCTGTTCTCCATTAAAGATAAGGTCTCTTTCAGCATTCAATGCAATATAATCAAGCCATCCTATAGCATTTGCATCATCAGAATAGTATACAACTTTAACCTTAATAACATCATTATCAACAAAAGTTGTTAGCCTTGTATTTGCTTCTCGTGCAAAATCAGGCAAGCCCGGAGTAAGAAACCTAATTTTTGTTGAATCCGATACTATCTCATCATTTATAAAAATATCGTAATAAGAATCGGTAAACGATCTGGCAATAAACTTCATATCAAAATAAACAGATTCATTGATAACATGATTAGGAAATAAAAAAGTAAATTCTCGCTCAAGAGTATCTCCGGTAAATCGTTCACCATACCACTCTTTACCTGAAGAGAGCATATTTTCAAAATCACGCTCATGAACTGAATAATCAATAAAACTTGTAGTAGTTTGCGTAGGTTCATAACCAGTTCCATCCAGCTCCTCAACAGGTTTAGCAGTTCCTTTATCAGGGGTAAAAAAGTAATACGTTGTGTCAGAAAAAATATTAGTTTCATGAGTAAAACGTCCTACAAAAGGATAATATGACCATGTTGTTGCTGCATGACCGTAGAATAATATGTAATCATCAACATCAAATGAACCATCATCAGCACCCGAAATAAATATTGAATTTTCCTGTAAATCATCCGGTCTTGAAATATTATTAGCTTCGGGCAACAAACCTGAGTAATTTCCAAAAACACCTATTTTGTTAACATCCAACTGCAATGGGTTGAATCCCATGTTCTCAATATCATCAAAAGTTAATTTATGAACACCAGTATTCAGGATTCCCATTTTAACCCAACTACCTGTGCTAAGAACCGACTCTGACACATAGTCGACAACTATTGGTGAAGCTGTACCTTGTTTTGCATCATTAACAGAATCATTAATATTATTTAATTCGAGCGGGAATTTTTCTTGAGCAATAATATCTGAATATTGAAATTCAGGAGACACAATAACCTGTGCTACAGCAGCTAAATTCAACAAAATAATTACAGCAATTAAGTATTGTCTTCTCATATCATCTACGACAAAAGTAATAATCATACAGTTGGCACATCACCATACTTTTATAAATTTAAATATCTCTTTAATTTAGCGAATATAAACCAGTTTAGATTGGTCGTTACCGGTTGCACCATTTTCGTTTCTAACAATTACACGATAAACATAAAACCCTCTACCAATTTTTCCTCCACTATCTGTTGAGCCATCCCATGTAATTGGTTCAGTTCTAAACCCTTCAGGATGAAGTGTTGTGTTAATACGTTTAACAATTTGCCCGTCGAGTCTAAAAACCTCTATTAACACATCAATTTCATTACCTGATTGGTTCTGGTCAAAAACAAAATTAGTTTCATTAATAAAAGGATTTGGGTAATTCATAAGATTTTGAACTATCACCTCCTCAGATGTTACAACCAAAAAATTAAGATATGCTATAGAAGAATTATTATACACATCCCAAACCTTAAGACTCAGGTTATGTTCGCCATCAGGAAGTTCACTAAACGGGTAAGCTATTCTGCCCTTATTATATCTGTTTTCATCAGCCTCATAATAATCATTCAGCACAAAAGTTAATTCCTTATCTTCATTAATAACAGTAATTATATCATGACCTATTCCGTTTCCTGTTGTATTGATTCCGCTTGAATCACTAACAAAAGCTAACAAAACCGGATTTTGATTTGTGAAATCGCCAGGCATAAATGTTGTATCATTCATAAAAAGTTCAATACTGGGTCCTTCAGTATCAGGAGATGCATTTTCATCAAAACCACCCACAATTATATTCTTGTAGTATCCGTTACCATCAGTATCAGCATTTCTGAAATAGTAGCTAATTTTACCATCTCCATACTTGTATGCAATATCTTTTGGTACCATAAATTCAAATTCAAAATTCCCATTTAAAATACTTGCTTTTCCATTAAATATCACATTATTCCTAACATAAAAAGTATAAGGGGCGTTTTCGTCGCCAAAGGTTTGAATTTCTGTTTTCTTATCATAAACAGAAGTAAACAGCTCACCATTAAAATCAGTTAATTTATTACCATCTATATCGTTAGTTATTCCTTCAACCTTAACGAGTTGTAATGCCTTAATAGTATCAAACACATCATCAACTACAATATTCGAATTAATCTTTATGGTTTCGGCTACATGTTCAGGATAAGCCATATGACATGCAGGATCACCTATAAGTACAAATTTCTTGTCGTTTGATGTACCATATAGCTTTGATCTTCTAATTATATCACCAAATCTGGGATACTCTCCATCAACAATATTAAACATGTTATTAATATAGATAGCTTTATTAAGAGCCAGGTTAGAACCGGCAAAAGTAGCTCGTGAAGTGGTAAACAATGAAATTCCGCCGCCTTTATCATTTAAAAATACTAACTCACCAGCTGATACTCTGGTGGGATCATCGTATCGCGTAAACTCGCATGTAGCCGTAATAAAAACTGAAAGCATATCATAATTTTCCCATGATAGTATATCTGAAATCTGTAAAATTTGCTCATGACCCAGACCAATTTCACCCCCATGACCTGAATAATTAACTATCAATGTTCCCTTTTCTACTCTTTCATTAATAGCTTTATTTACAGCTGGTGCACGTTGACCACTTGGTGTTGATATTTGCTCATATGCATCTGTATATATTTTACTAATATTATAAACCTGAAAAGCAGTATCGAATATTGCAGATAATTTTTCTGCATCTTTTAAATGTCGATTGCTATCACCATCATCAGCAACAAAAGTTACATTATTTCGCCATGGAGCCATAACCTCAGTAGTATTAACTGAATAATGTATAGTTTTGTCAATAGCAGACTGTGCTTCTTCAACAGAAGCTACTACAAACCTTCCAATTCCTATATCAACAAGATCGTTTGCATATTCCTGCCCTTCTCCATCATCCAGGAATCCAAAATAATCATCACTAGCTATTGATGTAACAATATCGAGAGATTTAATTGATTCCCAACATGGTACAAAATTAGTATTGTCGGGTAGTATATCTTTATAATCATATGATGCATCTCCAAAAAGCAATAAATATTTAATCTCCTTGCCGGAATCACTATCATCATAAAGCATCTTTGCAAAATCACGAATTGCCGTAATATCCTGCCCTCCTGATGAAAATTCATTATAAACCTGATCAACTGTAACAACTAACACATCCAATGTTCCATTTGCTCTATGAAAATCAGCAAGATGCTCAGCCTCAACATAAAAATCTGGATGCACAACAATTAAATAATCGATATTACGATAACTATGAAGATTCTGGTTTGGAACCTCATTAACAAATTCAACTGATAGATAATTATTTGCAGTAAAAGCAATATACTGATGAAAATTTATAGCATCGGCTTTAAATACCAAACCATTACCTTCGGGCTGAGCAACTACTTTTTGAGGAGACACCGGAGTTGAAATATCCCAAACCTCAACATTCGATCCTGCATTCAAAAGATTATAGTTGGCAATATTATTTCCTCCTTCAATTATTTTACGAAACATCATCTGATCTCCCGTAAATTTTAAATCACGATGAACATTTAATTCAATATAATCCAGATAACCTAGCGAAGTACTTGATGCACGCTGAAATGTTGTTTCAACAATCAGTTGGTCGTTAGTTGGAGTAAATTGAAAACTAGTTTCAGCACCATTGGCATAAGTATATCTATCACCTATTGTTAATGGTTCAATACTAATTGTTTTCTCATGCTGACCGTTTATTGAAATACTAAAAGCATTTGAAGAATATGCCCTGGAAGCAAAATACGCTTTTAAGAAACCTGAATTCTCTTGCTTTTTGATATTGGGAAATTCAAAAATATAATCATAATCAGTAATATAATCATAAATTTCGCCAAACCATGTACGCCCCATTCCAGCGATATTCCGTTCATCCAATTCATGTACAGCATAATCATTGAAATCTGATATCTCAATATCAGCATTACCTGCTGGAGATTCAAGGTTCTCTATCCTTTTTGCCGGATAATTCAGAGCTGTTATAAAATAATATGTATAATCTTTATAGTAATTAGTTTGATGATAAAATGACTGATTTATTGGGTTAAGATTCCAAACAACAGGTCCTTCTCCATAAAATATTATATAATCACCCTGGTCAAAGCTACCATCTTCACCTCCGACAACCTTAATTGGGTTTTCGAAAAGGTCGTCATATCTGAATTCATCATTTTTCTCAGGAAGCACTCCTCCCCCATTCCCAAAAACAGCAATACGTGATGGAAGAGTAGACATATCGAATCCCATTGTTGATAATTCGCTATACGTAACCTTATATACTCCGCTCTTATTAAGTTTTATTTTAAACCACTGCCCTGTATTCAACACACTTGATGTGGAGTATTGTTTACTCCCTCTATAATTTTCAACCAAATCAACCACATCCACAATTACATCAAATTCAACAAGTTTCTCAAAAACCTGCTTTGATGCATTCCATCTTATTGGCATAAGTTCAACCTGCACCATAGGTTCTTTTCTGGAAATAACAATATTCGCACTTACAATTATAGTTGTATCAATTAATCCTATTCTTTTCAAGATATTATCCTCAGAAGCAGTTACAGGTATAAAAATCTGGTTAACTAATTGTACATTGATATCTGCATTTGAAGTATGTACTTTAATTTTCTCCATTAAAACTGGTAATCCTTCTATCTCATGGTAATATGCGCCTTCAAACGATATTCTTTGCATAGAAATTGAATTGTCGCTCACATTTTGAATTCCATTCCATTTTATGGAACAATGAAAATCATACGGCAAAGCATAACTAACAATTGAAATTAGGAGAAATATTAAAGAAGCTATAAGTTTTTGATGCAACATACAACAGGAAATTAATTGTCAAAAATAATATTACTGATAAATAACAGTTATTTAATAGTCATTATAACGGGCGTATCTAGTATTTATTTTACAACTTGATAGTACTTGCTTGTTTTAAGAAAAAATTAACAGACGGTTATTATAATAGAGAAAAAGGTCGTATAATTGTGAGCTCAAAATCAGAACACAACTGCATGTGCTAATGAATACAAAAATTCGTTTAGTTATTTTGTCTATGCTCCTAGTTACATGGGGTATTAGCAATGCACAGGATCCTGAGTTTTCGCAATTTTATGCAAATCCACTCTACTTAAATCCTGCATATGCAGGATTTACTGATTGCGGTCGCATAGGATTAAATTATCGCAATCAATATCCGGCTTTATCAAATGCTTATGTTACTTATAACGTTAGTTATGATCAAAACCTGAATGGGATAAATAGCGGATTTGGTCTTTTGGTTATGAGTGATGCTCAGGGTGATGGAGGGTTAGTTAGAACCTCAGCAGCAGTTTATTATTCATACAATCTTAAAGTTAGCGATCAAATAAATATAAGATTTGGTGCTAAAGGAGCATATTATCAGGAAAAGTTAGACTGGAATAAATTTATTTGGGCAAGTCAGATTGATCCTACAACAGGATATAACCCTGACCTCCAAGGCGAAAACCCTCCTGCAAAAGATAATATATCAGTTGTGGATTTTGCAGCTGGATTGATAATGAACTATACTGACAAGTTTTTTGTTGGATTAGCTGTTGATCACTTAACACAACCAAGTCTGTCGTTTTATGACGACAGTGACAGCAAATTACCAATGAAAATAACCATTAATGCTGGCGCAACATTAAATGCTAGCAAAGGTGAATTTGGAAATGCAGTTGGTGGTGATATACTAATCCAACCAAATATATTATATATGCAGCAGGAAAACTTTCATCAGTTAAATGCTGGATTATATGTTAATAAATATCCGTTTGTTGTAGGGGCATGGTTCAGGCATAATTTTCAAAATCCTGATGCTGTAGTTGCCTTAGTTGGAATTACTTACAACAATTTTAAAATTGGATATAGTTATGATTTCACAGTCTCTCAAGTGGGAGGTGAAGCTGGTGGTGCTCATGAAATTTCGTTTGCCTGGGACTTTTGTTTATATAAAGACGTAGGAAGAAGACATATCAGGGCAATAAAATCACCATCATTTTAGTTATACAAAATAGAATTAAACAAAATCGAGTCAAAAATGTTTAAAAACAGAAAGTGGTTTATTTTATTATCAGGTATTGCAGTTATTGCAATAATGGCAAGTTCATGCAAAAGCCACGAAAGATCGAACACTACAGGATGGGAATATAACAATCCTGACAACGGAGGTTTTGAAGTTGCTCAGACAGCTGAGCAAATTACAGGCCCCGGGCTAGTACTTATTGAAGGTGGTACATTCACTATGGGAGCGACTAATGAAACTCCTTTTTACGAATGGGATAATATTCCGCGTAAAGTTACTGTTAGTAGCTTTTACATGGATCAAACTGAGGTTAGCAATATTGCATACCTTGAATATGTATTCTGGTTAAACAGGGTATATGGTGAAAGTTATCCAATGGTTGTTCAAAACGCATTGCCCGACACTTTGGTTTGGAGAGATCGTTTAGCCTACAACGAACCTTTAGTACAATCATATTTTCGCCACCCCGCTTATAAAAACTACCCTGTAGTTGGTGTTAGCTGGATACAGGCAAGCGATTATGCTTCATGGAGAAGTGACCGTGTAAACGAAGGACTATTAATTGAAGCTGGTATTCTTGATTTCGACCCAGATCAACGTGATGAAAATAACTTCAATACCGATGCTTACCTTGCCGGACAGTACGAAGGACTTGTTAAAGAAGGCAAACAAGACCTAGACCCAAATGGAACCGGTGTAAGAAATATTCGCTTCGAAGATGGACTGATGCTTCCCAATTACCGACTACCAACAGAAGCTGAATGGGAATATGCAGCTCTTGGGTTAATTGGTAACACTCTGTACAACCGTGTTGTAGAACGCAGAACATACCCGTGGAATGGTGATGGTGTTAGAACCGACGAAACCAAATATTATGGGAGCTTTGTAGCAAACTTTAAAAGAGGTACAGGTGATTATATGGGTGTTGCAGGTAATCTTAATGATGGTGCCAGCATTCCGGCTCCGGTTGGATCATACTGGCCAAACGATTATGGCCTATACAATATGGCTGGCAATGTTAGTGAATGGGTGCTCGATGTATACAGACCAATGACTCCTGAGTTTGTTTCTGACTTTAACCCATATAGAGGTAACATATTCAAAAACAAATTACGTGACATGGATGGCAGTATTGCTGAAAAAGACAGTCTGGGACGTTTAATTGAAGTTGAAATTACTGCTGAGGAAGCTGCTACTCGTAAAAATTATCGTAAAGCCGATAATGTTAACTATCGTGATGGTGACTATCAATCAACTATCAGGTCAAACTGGCTTGATGGTGAGGAAGATATGGAGATAACCTCAAGAAATATGTATGACTATGGTGTTACTACTTTAATAAGCGATAAAGCCAGAGTTGTAAAAGGTGGCTCATGGAATGATGGAGTTTATTACCTGAGTCCTGGAACCAGAAGATTTCTTAATGAAGATGAATCTGCATCAACAATTGGATTTAGATGTGCAATGATAAGAGTTGGCAGTCCTATCCCAGGAAGAGGATACTAAAAAATAAAGATGCATTTTTAATTAAAAAATTATAAATTTACCCCGTTCAATTTGAGCGGGGTTTTTTTTATTTTAAAAAATGAATATAATCAAAGAGCTTTATCATCATTTTTTGCTTTCGGATGGTGTATCAACCGATTCAAGAGAAAATGTTAATAACAAGATGTTCTTTGCGTTATCAGGAGATAATTTTAATGGTAATAGATTTGCATCGGATGCTATTGAAAAAGGAGCCAGACTTTGTGTAATTGACGATCCTAATTATAATACTGATGAAAAATACATATTCGTTAATAACGTTCTAACATCGCTTCAAGAACTTGCCAAATATCATCGAAAGAAAACTAAAGTAACAGTACTTGCAATTACAGGATCAAATGGTAAAACAACCACAAAAGAACTAGTGACTTCTGTACTTGGTAGTTACAATAATATTATTTCAACTAAAGGAAATCTCAACAATCATATTGGTGTTCCGCTTACTTTATTAAATATAGAACCTGCAACCAAAATAGCTGTAGTTGAAATAGGAGCTAACCACATTGGTGAAATAAGTAAGCTTTGTGAGATAGCCCTACCCGATATTGGAATTATTACAAATATTGGTAAAGCACATCTTGAGGGTTTTGGCTCATTCGAAGGTGTAATTACTGCAAAGAATGAATTGTATGAATATTTATATGAAAACAAAAAAACGGCAATTTTAAATAATGATGATGAACTGCTGGTAAAACTGTCAAATAGAATTCAAAAATTCACTTACGGTAAAAACAATGCGAACGTTGAGGGTCAAATTATTACCCACAAACCACATCTGAAAATAAATTGGTCAACAGGCAAAAATATATTTGAATGTAGTAGTAATCTATATGGAAAATACAATTTCGAAAATATAATGGCTGCTATTGCTTGTGGGTTATTCTTTAAAGTTCCTACGGAAAATATTAATAAAGCTATTGCAGATTTTGTTCCTAACAATAATCGCTCACAGCAAATAAAAACTAAAAATAACTACTTAATACTTGATGCCTACAATGCGAACCCATTTAGTATGAACAGAGCAGTAGTTAGTTTTGCTGAATATGATTTTGATAATCCATGGCTCATTCTTGGCGACATGTTCGAGCTAGGCGAGTATTCTTCATCCGAACACCAAAATATAGTAAACGAAATTATTAATAAGGAATTCAGAAATGTAGTTTTAATTGGTGATGAATTCTATAATACTGTGGGTCACAACTTCTTAAAATTTAAAACTACCAATGAAGCTATAGCATATTTTAGTACTAATATTATTAAAAATGCAGATATACTAGTTAAAGGTTCAAGAGGTATGAAGCTTGAGAAATTGATAATTTTTTTATAGAAGAAAAAAAGAAATTAATTGAAAAAACATAAAGTCATAGGGCTAATGTCAGGAAGCTCACTTGATGGTGTGGATATAGCCTATTGTGAATTTTCATATGATAGTAATTGGGATTACAAAATCTTAGTAGCTGAAACCTTCCCTTACACTGAAGAGTGGATAATAGCACTCACTGAAATGCCTAACCAAAAAGGAGAAAAGTTAATTGAATATGATATTCGCTACGGCAAATACCTGGGTGAACTTGTGAGTGAGTTTATTACTCGCCACGAATTAAATCCTGATATAATTTCTTCCCATGGCCATACTATATTTCATAATCCTGAAGAGGGATACACATTCCAATTGGGAAATGGTCAGGCAATTTCTTCAAAAACCAGTAAAGTAACAATAACTGATTTCCGCATTGAAAACATTCAACTGGGCGGACAAGGAGCTCCTTTGGTACCAATTGGTGATAAACTCCTTTTTCCGGAATATGATTATTGTATTAATATTGGCGGAATTGCAAATATCTCATTTGATAAAAATGAAAAACGCATTGCATTCGACATATGCCCTGCCAACCAACTTCTTAACCACCTTAGCCGTCAAATTGGCGAACCATTTGACAAAAACGGAGATATCGCACTATTAGGTAAAATGAATACACAACTTTTTGAAGAATTAAATAATCACGCATACTATAGACTCCCCTACCCTAAATCAATCAGCAACCAATTGGTTACTAATTCATTTACTAATATACTAACTGATTCTGAAGCAAGTGTTGAAGATAAACTTTACACTGTTTGCAAACATATTGCTTTTCAAATTTACAAAACCACTGAAGATATAGTTGGGGAAAATGTACTTATTACAGGTGGAGGTGCACATAATAATTTCCTGATAACAGCGATTCAAAAGGAAACTAGAAAAAACATAATTATACCCCATAGAGTTATTGTTGATTTTAAAGAAGCAATGATTTTTGCATTTATGGGAGCATTGCGCATTGAAGGAAAAACAAACTGCCTTGCTTCAGCAACAGGGGCAAACAGGGATAGCTCATCAGGAGTGATTTATCTTCCATAGCAGGAACCTTAGATTAACCTAAAGATAGTGGAGTCCAAATAACAAATCTATCAGTCTGAACACGGTAAAAAAAACTAATTAAGATAGTAGATTCCTGATTGCTATCAGGCAAGCTTAGCAACGTAAACTCAGCTCCTTTAGAAGGAAAAATTAGCAATATTTATAGATAAAAAAAAGCCATCAAACTCAACATCTGATAGCTTATGATTTAGTAATTTAGTTTATTATAGATTAAACAAATCAATCAAGTCAACAACACGGCATGAATAACCCCACTCATTGTCGTACCATGAAAGTACCTTAATAGTTTTTCCTTGTACCATCAAGCTTTCTACATCGTAAATTGATGAATGGCTGTTATGAATTATATCAACCGAAACAATTGGGTCTTCCTGGTATTCAAGTATTCCTTTCATTGGGCCTTCAGCAGCTTCTTTCATTGCTGCATTTATCTCATCTTTAGATGCTTCAGTTTTTAAATTTACTACCAAATCAACCAATGAGCCGGTAGGTGTAGGAATACGTATTGCCATACCATCTAGTTTACCGTTCAAATCAGGAATAATTTTACCAACTGCTTTTGCAGCTCCTGTTGTTGTAGGAATTTGTGATACTGCTGCTGAGCGTGCTCGCCTTAAATCAGAATGAGGTGCATCCAATATAGCCTGGTCATTGGTATACGCATGCACAGTTGTCATTAACCCATTTTCTATTCCAAACCTGTCATTAAGCACTTTTGCAACCGGAGCAAGACAGTTTGTTGTACATGATGCATTTGAAACACATTGGTCGTCATCCTGTAATTCATTATCGTTTACTCCAATAACAATCATTCGATCAATTTCATCCTTTGCTGGAACAGTTAATATCACCTTTTTTGCACCGTTTTTAAGATGATCACCGTAACCGCCTTTATTGCTCTCTTTCATTCTAAAAATACCGGTAGCCTCAACAACAACGTCAGGAGTTTCAGCCCAATTAATATCAATTGGTAATCTTTCAGCAGTTACTCTGATCTTCTGGCCATCAACAATAATATTATTTTCATCGTAGGTAACCTTTCCGTTAAACTTACCTTGAGTTGAATCATATTTTAATAAGTGTGCAAGTGTTTTTGTGTCGGTTAAATCATTAATCCCAACAACTACCATATTACTTCTTTCGTTGGCTATTTTAAAAACATTACGTCCAATACGGCCAAATCCGTTAATTCCAATTTTAATTTTAGTCATAGTATTATTATTTATAGTTTATTAGTAACCGTTAAAATAGATTCTAGTTGATAAATATTATTTTTACCTTTGTAAGTTACCTCATTTTGCGAATAGCAAAGTTAAACTAAAAAAATCTATCATTTTACGCATTATATATTCTTATGACAGAAAAATTTAAATCAAAAGCATTGGAAGCCAATCTGGCAGAAACACGGTATAAGGATATAAATATTAAGCCTGATTATCAGCATTTTATAGATCTGTCAAAAAAGTACTTTGGAATCAACAAACGTGCAAACGATTGCATAATTGAATTTCAACATCCTTTCTCAAACAGAAAATTTGTTACCGAAGAGCTTCGTAAGATATTATTAACAGATTATTGGTTTTACATAGCTCTTAACCAACCAGAAAAAGCATTTGACACACCTATTGAGCTTCTCGAAAAGTTACTTTTAGAAGATGCCAGCAGAGAATTTCACGTGATAATAATCAAAACATTTCTTGAGTTCATACAAAAACTTGGAAAAGAAAAAGAGAATTATTCTAATATTATAGTGAAATGCTATTCTGCATTACAGTTAGGTCTCAAAAAAGATTCTTTAAGTTTTATTAAGGCATCAAAATTCTTCAACAGATATTTAGCTAAGGTTTCCGAGCTACCACAATGTCGCACACAAATTCTAGAGACTAATTTAAGTATCTATAAAAAAAATATAGAATACTGGGAAGAAAGCACAAAAATAGAAGATTGGATCAAAAATCATTCTGGTTTCCTTACAGTTAAGCATTCAAAAATAATTAATGCTTTAGGTAAACCCTGGTTTAATAGTCAGAAAAAGAAGTTAACTAAAATTGCCGACTGGAAAACATTAGTTGCAGAACTACCCGATTACGACAAAGTAGCAGATAAATTTGCCAAAGAAGTTTCAATATTTAACACCTTCATCGAAAAATTTTATTACAGTTTTTACCTTCTTCACTTAGAAGGAATGGAAACTCATAAAGAGCGTATTATCTGGAATCTAAATAGTATGTTAAAGCAAACTATTGAAGAGGTTGACAGAAAAAATATGATTCATTTTATAGATACAATTTTTGAATTTAGCAACAGTTTAAGAAATGGTCATACATCCTCAGTGCTAGACATATTATTAACCCTTGGGAAAAAAATTATAGACATTGATGATTCAACAGATTACAAACTAATTCATCATTTTGAAAACAAGATAATAGCTTTTGGATTTGAGACACCTGGTATTGTTTATGTTAACGAAAACTGGCAACTATCAGTAAATGATAATCATATTAAAAATATTGGTGTATGGTTAGAACTAATTGAGTATTCGCAGCTTGAAATGGAAAAACTTCTTTCAATACTAATTGTAAACCTTAGGTTAGGTGGTATTTTTCTTAGCGATACAGATTTATTTCAACGCGAAATAACTAAGATTCTAAATTCTAACATTGCTCCTTTTTATAAGAAAGTAAAACAGCTTACCCGAATATTCCCTGTTTATTTTAATGAAATTGGCGCTGAGGGAGAAATACGAAAAGTAACAACTTCAATGGATGAAATTTCTCACCGCAAAGATAAGCTAATCCATTTCCTCCGAAAACAAGTACATACCGAAAGCAATAATACTCTAATAGGGCTTACAAAGCAAATTTTTAATTTTTGGTATAATGGTAATTTGGAATCTATTGTACACATGTTACCAAAAAATGTTTATGAATCCATCGATAAAAAAAGTGAATACTATGCACCAATTCATGATATGGTTGTTGAAATGTGTAGTATTAATAATAATTATCCCGATGAATTACTAGCAATAGACGAAAGTGAATTTGAAAATTTATTATCCAGCTTAAACACAAGCAATAAACGTGATTTACTGCGCTTACGCGACATGCGTATACTCTACGCATATCTCAAGGAAAAGTATTCATTCGAGACCGTAGACATTACAAGTGTGCTTAGTAGGTATTCACACATTAATAATACTGATATTAACAAATTTAAAATAGCTTTAGGAAATAATAATTTTGAAACTTCGCTAAAGTTGATTTATAGTTTTATGAATCACCTTAAGGAAATAATCTTCAATCCTAAACCAAGCCAGGGGTGGGAAAATATTTACCATAAAAGACACATAGCAATAGGAATTCCATCAATGTACGGAACCTATCGTGAACCAAAGTTTGAAGCTCTGGGGTTAACATTCAGACTTGAAAAGGTGGCAACGCGACTCATGGAGAAAGTTGTTGACCAAATTAATCTAAACTATATATCAGCCAAAATATTGAAAGATATTTATGATATACTTGATTTTTTCAGAGAAGGACTTGAGTTGGATGGTATTACAAATCAAAGTTTTAATTCAAACTTATTAATGCTAAAGTATAGCCTTCGGTCGCAAAGCTTATCTTTTGATCAATACATAAATATTTTTCAGTTTTTAGCTGAAGATGTTAAACGAATAATAATTAAATACTTTCTAAAGTCATACGAATTACCACTTCGCATTGTAATACCTCAGCTTTTTGATAAAGATAATAAACTAAGCCCTGAAGCTGAGGTTAATTTAGTGAATAAGATGTCGGAGAAATTTTATCGTGATGTAATTGCCGAGGCTTTTTTGATGCAACCATTGGATAATTTCATTAGCCGTATCCTTGAATCACTCAGAGAAATGGCCGACAACCTACAACCATCAATGATAAAAGAAGTAATGTCGTATAATCCTGATTTAGTAATTGCAAGATTAGGGAAACCAAACCCTCAAGTTGATAACCAGTTATTTCTCGGCTCCAAAGCCTACCATTTGAAAAATTTACGCTTGTCAGGATTTCCCATTCCACCTGGTTTTGTTTTAACAACTGAAGTTTTTAGAAAGCATAAAGCTATATTTGAGCACCCTGAACTACGTAATGAAATTTATCAACTTATTCGTAAACATTTGGTAATAGTAGAAAAAGGATCAAAAAAAGAATTCGGTAATCCCAAAAATCCACTTCTACTATCAGTAAGATCAGGAACAGCTATTTCCATGCCCGGGGCTATGGACACACTTCTTAATATCGGGATGAACGATGAAATAACAAAAAGCTTAAGTAAGAAACCAGGATTTGAATGGTCAGCATGGGATTCATACAGGCGCCTACTTCAAAGCTGGGGAATGGCATTTGGGTTAACACGGGATGAATTTGACAATGTAATTGAAAGCTATAAAGTTAAGTTTGGTATTGATCAAAAAACCGAATTTAGTCCGAAAGCAATGCGTGAAGTTGCCATGGCATACAAACAAACAATTGAAGATAATGGGATTGAATTCGAGGAAGACGTTTTTAATCAACTTATAATTACAATAAACCTGGTATTTGAGTCATGGTCATCCGAAAGAGCAAAAGTTTATCGTGAGCACCTCGAAATAGCTGATGAATGGGGAACAGCAGTAGTAATCCAACAAATGATATTCGGCAATCTGCATCACAAATCTGGAACGGGAGTTGTGTTTACACAAGATCCCACAAAAGATCAACAGGGAGTAAGCCTATACGGCGACTTTACTTTCAGAAGTCAAGGCGAAGATATTGTTGCAGGTTTAGTAGTTCCAAGGCCGGTAAGCAAACATCAAAAATCATCCAGCCTTGAAAAATATTCACTCGAAGAATCATGCCCTGCTATATACAATAAGCTGAATGAAATGGCAATTGAGCTAACCGAAAACCTTGGGTATAGCCACCAGGAAATTGAATTTACCTTTGAGTCAGATAAACCCGAAGACCTATATATACTGCAAACCAGAGATCAAGATATGGCATTCAGGCAATCAGTAAATGTTTTTAAAACCAGTACCGACAATATGAACCTTGTGGGAAGAGGAATTGGTGTTGGTGGAGGTGCAATGAATGGCAGAGTTGCATTTGACGAAGGTGATATTAGCAAATTAAGAAAAAGTTATCCAAATGATAATATAATACTTGTAAGACCTGATACCGTCCCCGATGATATCGGAATGATATTTGAAACCGATGGGTTACTTACCGGTAAAGGAGGTGCAACTTCGCATGCCGCTGTTACTGCAGTACGACTTGGTAAAGCTTCAGTTGTAAATTGTACCAGCCTTCAGGTAATGGAAGAAGAAAAACAATGTACCCTAAATGACAATATATTTAATGCCGGCGATCTCATTTGTATTGACGGGCATCTTGGAAATGTATATAAAGGTAATTACTTGATTGAAAGCCGACAAGAATATGAAGAATTTAAGTTTTAGCACTTGCAAAAATAATTAATGTTCACTTATTTCAATTCTATAGATTCAGGATTAGTATTTTTAGTTAGTACATCATCCAATACAAAAGAAATATTACTATTCAAAAACACAAATAAATTATACTTCTTATAAATTACAACTTTGATAAATTCTAACAATGACAATTCACATATATTACTAACTTTGCGCCTCCTAGAATAGGACATATTTACATATGATATATGTGTCGATATATATGTAAATATTTTATATAAATCACTACAATAATGAATAAAATTCATGTGGGGAATCCAGTATATAACCAAAGATCTTGCTCTCATTATTCATGGAAAAGAAATTAAACATGAGCATTATCTTGCCTCAGAAGAGTTCCTTAATACTTTGGATAGAGGATTAAAAATAGAATTATCTAAAAAACTATAAAAATAACCTTATGACTTACCTTAAAGAGAAATTACACGACAAAATTGTAGAACATAGACCACGAATTAAACGATTATTAACCGAATATGGCGAAAAAGTTATAAACGAGGTATCTGTACAACAAGTAATTGGCGGTATGCGAGGCATTAAGAGTTTAGTTACCGATATTTCATATCTTGATCCATTTGAAGGGATTAGATACAGAGGTTACACATTAAAGGAAGTTTTTAAAAAGTTACCGAAACCTAAAGGTAGCAAAATGCCATACGTTGAGGGATTATTCTATTTATTCCTTACCGGTGATATGCCAACAGAAAGTCAAGTTTCTGATGTAATATATGACTCTGTAAATCGCAGACAATTACCACGCTATGTATATCAGGTAATTGATGCATTCCCAAATAATAGTCATCCAATGGTTATACTTTCAGCTGCTGTAATGTCGATGCAACGTGAATCAGTATTCAACCTTAAGTATCAGCGAGGAATGGATAAATTGGACTATTGGGATTCAACATATGAAGATTCATTTAACTTAATTTCAAAACTTCCAATAATTGGCGCTTACATTTACAACAAACTTTATAGAAACAATACAAATGTATATCAGGATCCTACATTAGACTTTGGCGGCAATTTTGCCAAAATGATTGATATTGACAAACCATACGATGATGTTGCACGTATGTATTTTATCCTACATGCTGATCACGAAGGTGGTAATGTTAGTGCACACACAGGACACTTAATTGCCAGCTCGCTATCAGATATTTATTATGCTACTTCGGGTATGATAAACGGTTTAGCTGGTCCACTACATGGATTAGCAAATCAGGAAGTATTAAGATGGATGCAGGAACTTAGAGCCAAGATGGGTGATAAAGTACCAAGTGAAACCGAGATGAAGAAATTTGTTAACGATACACTCAAAAGCGGACAAGTAATTCCTGGTTTCGGACACGCTGTTCTTAGAAAAACTGATCCTAGATATACAATTCAACGTGAATTCTGCTTAGAAAACATGCCGGAAGATGAACTATTTAAATATACTGATATGCTTTATAAAATTGTTCCGGATATTCTATTGGAGCAGGGCAAAGCTAAGAATCCATGGCCAAATCTTGATGCACAATCAGGTGTGATTCAGTGGCATTATGGGTTAAAAGAATACGATTATTATACCGTATTGTTCTCCATTGGACGTGCAATTGGTGTATTGTCAAATATTATATGGGATCGTGCCCTAGGTTATCCACTGGAAAGGCCCAAATCAATTACAACCGATATGCTGGAGCAAATGGTTGGTATAAAATAGATCATTAATAATACAACTGACTTAATAAAGAAACCCTTCCCTGCTTTAACCGGAAAGGGTTTTTTAATATGAAAATACTTACCAAACTTTACAATTCCATTACATCAGATCTCTCTCTACATCTTTATCGCCACGACCTGAAAGATTTATTATAGTTATTTCATCTTTTTTATCTTTGAGAAGTTTCATCGCCAAAGCAACAGCATGTGATGATTCAATGGCAGGAATAATGCCTTCCTTTTCTGATAAAATTTTAAAAGCTTCAATGGCTTCTTTATCAGTAATTAAATGATAATGTGCTCTTCCTGTATCCTTCAGTAATGCGTGCTGAGGACTAATACCCGGATAATCTAAGCCGGCAGCAATTGAATATGTTGGATAAATATCTCCTTTTTCATCAGACAGAGCATAAGAATATGTACCTTGAAATACACCAGGTTTTCCCATACTTAAAGTTGCTGCAGTTCTGCCAAATATTGCGCCATCGCCACCTCCTTCAGCTGTATGCATTGCAACAGCATCGTCATATAAAAACTCTGTAAATAAACCTATTGCATTTGAGCCTCCACCAATACAAGCAATAACATTATCGGGCAAACGGCCTTCAGCTTCCAGTATCTGCTTCTTTGCCTCTCTGCCAATTATACTTTGAAAATAACCAACCATAGTTGGATACGGATGAGGACCTACCTGAGAACCAAGCAAATAATAAACATCCGGATTTTCAATATAATACCCCAAAGCAGCATCAACAGCATCCTTTAGGGTACCACGCCCCTCGTTAGTAAGCAAAAGTTCTGCCCCAAGAAGTTCGATACGACTAACATTCATTTTTTGTCGCTCAGCATCAACAGTACCCATAAATATTTTACATTTCATGCCAAACAAAGCAGCAGCTGTTGCCGTAGCCACACCATGCTGACCTGCACCGGTTTCAGCAACAATTTCGGTTGCACCCATACGTTTTGCCAATAAAATTTGACCTATAGTATTGTTTATTTTATGTGAACCTGTATGATTAAGGTCTTCTCGCTTAAGGTATATTTTTGAACCTATAAGCTTAGACAGGTTATGTGCATAGTACAAAGGTGATGGTCGCCCAACAAAAGTTTTAAGGTAATGTATATATTCCTCCTCAAAATCGGGTTTGGATTTTGTTTCTTCAAAAAATGCTGCCAGGGTTTTTAGTTTTTCTTCTAGTACAGGTGGAACATACATCCCACCATAATCACCAAACATTCCATCTTTTGAATCAAATTTTCTCGTTTTTACTCCATTTTCTATTATAGTTGTTTTCATTTTATTCTATTTTAAATTATTATGTTTTAATGTGTTTTTAACCTTTTCAATGCTCCCCAGTATGCCATCGAAAAATTGTTCGCTTTATCCAGTATTGTACTTCATTAATCATATTTAGTATTTTAATTAAATAAAAAAAGCCGTCTCCTTTTTAAAAAGGGACGGCTTATTATAGTTTCTAACAATTAGTCAACTACATAATAATATCTTCCCTATGGAAAAAACTATTATGCCACCACCAATTGTTATTTAATATCAAATTCATGAGGCAAATATATAAAAGAAATGTTATATATTACAAAAAAGATGTTTTTTTGACCTAAATGATAAATGTTTATTGCAATCTGTAATTATACAACATATTTCCGGCAGCCGAAACAAGGTTGATCCTATTATTATCTTCCAGATCACCAACAGTAAAAGGTGTTTCACCCACCAGCCCCTTACTAATAATTATATTACCATCATTATCAAACAAATAAATTGTTCTCTCTTTATTTGCAACAACACCAAGCACATGTTGCTTCTTGCCAAAAGTAAAAAACGACGGAGCTATAGTTATTTCCGATCCAAATTCAAAACTAAAAAGTTCCTTTTTAAACCTATCGTAAACAACCAGTTTATCACCATCTATATAAATAAAATCCTTTGAATTATCGCCATTAAAATCCTCATACAGAAAAAAGTGATTGTCACTAAAGTTGCCAAAATCAGTATAACGAAGTTTACCCGATGAAGAAATATAAACCAGCTTACCTAATTTATCTGTTGTAATAATTATTCCCTTGCTATTTGTCCTGTTTACATAATAATCAGAGTTACTAGCTTTTTTAAGGTTGCCCGAAAGTTTAATACGCCTATTCCCTTTTCTATTAACAATCTTAATCCCATTATCAATGTCAGAAATAATTATATAGTCTTTTTTATTTGCAAGTAATCGGGTAATTGGCTCAACTACAATATTTTGCATACGAGGCTCGCTCCAACCCTTTATTTCATTTCCCTTTATTGAATAATTATAGATGCGCTTATCTGATTGTGCAATCAACAACCTATAATCCTTATTATTTTTATAATCAAAAACAGCTATTCCGTTAGTAGCTTTTGAATGCAACTTCTTCGGATACCCTTTTACATACCTTCCTATTTTATCAATTAGATAGATATAATCGATGGTGTTAAATAAATATTGAATTTTTCCATTTTTATAATAATCTACTTCAAAAATATCACTTACCGGAACTTTGTCAAGTTTCTTCTTCCATAATATGCGACCATCTGAATTTATTAAGTACATATTGCTCAACTTGTCGAAAACAATAATATTTTGCTTTTTCGTTTGATGATCAGAAACAAGATATGGACCCCACACAATTTCTTCATCAACCTTTGTTTTCCAAAGCGCTAGATTCTCTTCATGATAGGTTTCACTATATTTAACATAGTAATTAGTAAACGAAAAATGTTTATCCATACTAATCTGCATAGCTACTCCCTGAAAAGAGCTTATCACTTTTTCGTTTATTAAAAAATGCTTACCAACAACGTCAGCTAAATATTCGCTAAACATACCTGTCATTTCTGCCGGCTTAATATATAGGAGCATATTTGATTGAGATGATAGATTGTCGGAGAAATCCTTAAAATTATCATTAAGATCAAGTGTTTTACCTGTTTCAAAATAATTTATCAGATTTATTAATGCTCTTTCCGAGTTTGCAAATACAGCATAATCACCTATAAAAGTGTAGTAATTATTTTTAACCACAGCCATAGCATCGCCAAACACATCTGATATAAAACTTGAATTATTAATCTTACTTATCACATAGTTTTTATGCTTAGTAGTTTTTTTGCTTCCTGTATTAAGTGCTATTTTTTTTAGAATTGAAGCAGCATTCTTATTATCTTGTGTTTTTACTATTACCCACGAATTAGCCTTAAACGACTTAGGCGAATTCGCATTAGAAACAAAAACAACCTCATCACCAATTACTTCAATAAACTTATTAATATCAATATTCAAATTAGAAGAAATAGAATTAATAACCTGTTCGCTATTATTACTAAAGAAGTATTTCTTAAAATCAGTTACACCAAGCCAAACAACAGTATTAGCATTATATGGAATAATACTTGTTGCTTTAATTTTAACAGGTTGTTGACCTTCAAAGCTACCAAGATAACTATTATTATTTGAAGAAATCGAAAAACCTGAAAATATTAACTCATCATTCTTTAAAAGGATATCTACTTCTGTCCAATCTGCAAAATTACTTATCCACTGTAATGCAACCATTTTTTCGGACGAAATCAAAGGCTGTATTAGTTTTGAGATTTCATCGTATTGAACATAAGCACGGGCATGCACTTTTACTCCACTGGTTTCTTTTAACTCAACTAAAGAAGGGTTATTTGTCAGCTTAAGCAGTTCTCCATTATAAGTATCGCTAAGTTTTCCAAGTAAATCAAGTGAAGACGAATAAACAAATACTCCATCAATAAAAGCAAAATAACTTGTTTTACCACTTACTGCACCTGCAATTTTAAAACCATTAGATATTCCTGTAATATTAAGCAGTGCATATTCTCTTCCTAATTTTGAGCTTAGCAAATTTTTAATCCTGTTAATATTATAATTACTCTCTGTTTTTGATAATACTAACGTTTCTATCGCACTAATTGAATCAGAAAAAAATGCAATAATTAGCGGGCTATTCCAAAGTGTATGTAAATAATTCCCGTTTTCGCTAAGCAATGTATCTATAGCATTTATATTTTTTTCAAACTTTTCAACATTACGAATCTGTAAAAGTTTTTGCCATATTAAATTACTGTCGTTAAACTTATTGCTTACATCACGTGGGTTGTCGATTTCTATAATAAGTGCTGCATTGTTTGGAATCATCTCCCATGGGTCGCCGTCAACCTTACCTATATTTTCATATAAATACCAAGTAGCAGCAGCTATCACTACTATTGCAATGATTGTAATTAGAGAAATACTCTGTTTCGACATTTAATACAAATTTAATCCTAACAAAGGTAGGTTAAAACAGTTAGTATTTTTCAGTTACACAATTCTGAAAGCTAACAAACTGCTGTTAATTAATTATATGTTATAGGTTATTATACCAATTAGTTATCAAAATGATCCTTATAAAACAAAATATTTTTCTGCTTATCAAATTAAAATATTTGTTGCATAGCCATAGTTACGGAAGAAATATTTTAAGAAGATAAGATGGAAAAGATAAAGATTTTAAGGCTCATTTTGGTGGCTATTTGGTATTATTATCTAATGTTCGGTTATCATCTCAATAATCAAATTCAAATCGAAAGAAAAAACGAATATCGAATAAAGAATTATCAATACTGAATGTTGAATGAAATTGCAGTCCCAGTTTCGTCATTCAATATTCGACATTCAATATTCGGCATTACAAACAAAGCAAAAACATAAAAGGATAATATATTTTCTGTTGTATAACGTTGTAATTAGTAACCTGCTTTGACATATCAGACAAGCTTCCTCCTTTATCGGTAAAGAGATTTCAGCAAAACTTTTCCTTACTACACTTAGGTAACTGTCGTAAATCGTTTAAGGTATGAATATAGATTTTGGTCTCTGTTAAGGGATAGCTTTTTTCGCAGCCTGCTACGCAATACTCGAACCGAATCAGCAGTACGTGATGTTTTTTCTGCAATCTCTTTAGTTGTTAGATTTGTAGATATAAGAAAGCATAACCGTAAATCGCCAGGAGTAAGATTGGGGTGGGCTTCCAGTAAGCGATTAAAAAAAAGCTGATCATCCTTACTTTTTTCCTCCGCATAATCAAATATCAGATTTGCAATTCCCGACGACATCCTTTGGTGTAGTTTGTCAATATCAGAAACAAGATTTTTATCTTTCGATTTATACTTTGATTTAATCTCAGCTAACTTTTCCAGAAAATTCTTGCGCTCCATTTCAACATTTTTTGAAAGCTGAATAACCTTTTGCTCAGAGTCTTTTGCTTGTTTTGAGAGTATTTTGTACATTCTTATGAAATTATCTAGTACAAAAACAATGGAGAATTGCACAAAAACAATGGCAAATATATTTTCAATAAGTACTTGGTTTCCACTTAAAAGCGCAGCTAATATATATGTAATAGAAATTGAAATGGAGATGAAATATATCAGCGTTCTGTTAATAATATATATAGCCAGAAACATAACAACACTTGCTGTATAAATATTCCTCATAATTATGAAAGTATGTACAGGTTCAATAAGTGAATCATCAATTATTGTTACCAGAATATTTACAAGAAGAGGGATAAGAGCAATTAGCAGGATTGGTTTATACCATTGTCGTCGCCATATTAGCAATATACCTGCGATTATAATAACAGGTAACAGCCCAATATTAAGCCACATTTGGAAAGCGTTTTGGATTTCATAATAATGAATACCGTCAAATAGCAATGCCAGAAAAGACATTATTATAGCAAGATAGCTTGATATAATAGCCCCTTTCCGCAGATTCAAATTACCATTATGTTTTATCGCCTTTTTAATGGTCTTAAATTTAGATTTAAAACACAAATATAACCATTTCTTCTTGAAAAGTTAACGAAAAGGTTAATGTTAACTTTTAGTTTCCTTTTACATATCGAATGTTGCCTTATTGTTAACATGCAAATGTTAACACCTATTACTTATAGATTTATTTTTGTTTGTAATTATGATACTAATTGTAAGTGTACCCCAAGATTCTTCGAAAGTGATGCAAAGAAGCATAGTTGTCATTTCGAAGCCTGCCGGACAGGCAGGGAAGCTTTCCGCTTAGTGGATTGCGACAAGACTTGTCTGCGCCATGAAGGTATCTCCTGAAAGAAGGACAATTACTAAGGAGATCTCTCCCTACGGTCGAGATGACAAGAAGAAATAAAATGACAGAAAAATGAATTATCTAAGTTTAAATAATAAACCACTAAACAATTACAAAATGAAACAAAAATTTATTTTACTATTAATAGCCCTTGGAGTTAGCTCATTAATCTATGGGCAAACATATTTAAATGAGGGATTTGAAGGCGCATCATTTCCTCCGGCTGAATGGATTAATACTGATTGGACTCAAAATCCTTGGACTAGCTCACATGCACATACTGGAGATGGTTCTGCCTATACAAATACTATAGGATCTGTGTTGACTACTTTGCCTCTTATAGCAAGTGCAGCGTCTTCAGAAAATCTAAATTTTTGGTACAAGGCAACGTTTTCTTCAGTTAGTATAAGTGTTGATGTAATGGTTGGAAATGATATTATTTTCCAAATAATAAATTGTAATAGTATTACATGGATTGAAGCAAACGTCTCTCTTGCAGCATATGCAGGACAGACAATTCAGATAAAATTTGTAGGACTGTCAACTGTCGATTATGGAATTTTTATCGATGATATTTCAGGACCGGAAGTTCATATTCCTTCCTGTAATGCCCCAACAAATCTTACAAGTAGTGATGAAACGATAAGCGGAGCTGATTTAGATTGGGTAGATGCCACTGGATCTCATTGGGATCTGTATATTACTCCTTCGGGTTCATCATCGCCAAATTTAGGCACAACTCCTACGATAAATGATAATAGCTCCACTTCTTATACCTGGACTGGTGGTGAACCATTAACAACTTATGATTGGTTTGTTCGTAGTGACTGTGGTATGAATAATACTGATGTAAGTTATTGGATAGGATCTGAACAATTCACTACCTGGTGCACAGCGCCATACTCACAGGATTTTGAAGGGGTTACTGACCCTGCTCTTCCTTTAAGTTGGTCAAGTATTGTTAACTCAACAGCTACAAATGCAGGTGCAGGGACAACTATAGCAAATACACATTCAGGTTTCAAAACTGCATATTTAAATAATGCAGATGATTTAAGTGCTACTTTGCTGCTTACTACACCCGCGTTTAACGATTTACCTTCTCATTTAAACCGTATTAGATTCTTTGCAAAAGGCTTTAATGGAGCAATTCTTAAAATTGGAACTATGTCCGATCCTACTGATGAGGCAACGTTTACTCTATTTGAAACAATTAATTTAACAACTACATATACTGAATATACTGTAGAATTTGATGCATCTTATACTCTTACAGATAATTATATAGTATTTAAAAATGGTTTGGGAGGAACTAATAGATCAATATTTATTGATGATGTTGTTTGGGAGGAGATACCTGATCCAGTATATAGTATCTCACCTGAATCTAAAGATTTTGGAGATGTATTGCTTGATGGGACATCTTCAGTACAAACATTTACTATTTCAAATACAGGCGGAGGAGATTTAACCATTAATAGTCTCTCAATCACAGGCAGTAGTGCAGATCAATTCACATTAACTGATGCTAATACCTATCCCCTTAATGTTACTTTCGGTAATCCAATAACAGTGGATATTGCTTTTGAACCTACATCAGCAGGAGCAAAAATAGCAAATTTACACATTGAAGATAATCTCAGCAAAACGACTCATGATGTTGTATTAGATGGTTTAGGAGTTAACCCTTATATAGAAAGCTTCCCTTATTCTCAAAATTTTGATGGAGTAAGTACCCCTGTTTTGCCACCTGACTGGTCAAAATTAACTGATACAGGAAATGAAGACTTAATAGTCGAAACAAATTCTTATTTCTCATATTCTATGCCAAACAGTATAGTGCTGGGTTATGGTGATGAAACAAGCGGAAATCTACTTCTAATCTCACCCCCAACTAATCTTACAACATCTAATACCAGAGTTAAGTTTTGGGCAAGAAGTTTTGAGGGTACCATTAATTTAATTGTGGGTACTATGTCTGATAATACAAATGCTACTACTTTCACTGAAATCGAATCAATTACATTAAGTGATGAGTTTGAAGAGTATATTATAAATATAAATTCTAACACTACATATATCGGCTTCAAGCATCCTATGAGTTCTCCAGGCACATATGATATTATCGATAATTTTACCTGGGAAGAAATACCAACCACATGGACAGGAGCAACAGACCAAAACTGGAATGATGCAAATAACTGGAACAGCGCTATACCACAAGAATTTACCGATGTTACCATTCCAAGCGGGCTTTCAAATTATCCATCAGTTAATGGTGATGCCGGAAATCCATCAGTATGTAATAGCTTAACAATTGTTGCAGGGGCAACTCTAACAATACCGGCTAATAAGGCATTAACCGTATGCGGTACTTTATCAAACTCAGGTACACTAACAATTGAATCAACATCAGCAGGTAACGGTTCTCTTATTCATAACACAGCAAGTATAAGTGGAATATTTCAGCATTATATTTTAAAGGATAATACCTGGCATAACATTTCTGTGCCTTTTTCAGAGACCATGCCTGAAATATGTAACGGAGATTATGCTCCTCTTACAACTAACTTTAACGGTACAACAAACCCTACTTACGACTTCTTTTTATTTAATGAAGCTGTGGGGGAAAATAATTGGATAAATCTTAAAACTACTGCAGGAATTGCTAATACATCTGATTTTGGTTCACCGCCAAGGTTTGATGCAGGGACAGGTTATTTAGTTGCTTATGATAATTTGTTTGCCGGAAATGTAACTAAGTCTGCAACCGGAACGTTTGCAAATGGTTCAATTAGTATACCTCTAACAAGTACTAATCTGGATTTTAACTTAGTTGGAAATCCATATCCTTCTTCAATCGACTGGAAGGCAACTTCAGGATGGACAAGAGACAATATAACTGAGGATGGTGGATATAATCTTTGGATTTGGAATGGTTCATCAGGTCAATATGGAGCTTATAACTCTTCATCAGACAGTGACAACGGAACCAATGGTGCATCAAGATATATCTCTCCTGGTCAGGGGTTATACGTTAAAGCTCTATCAGCAGGTAATCTTGTTATGACCAATGATGTTAGAGTACATAGTACGAAAAACCTGTTAAAAAGCCTAAGTACTTTAAACAATTTTAGAATGTCAGTAACCGGTGATCAAACCAGTTATTCTGATGAGATTATGATCGAGTTTGATCATTCAGGTAATACTGGAGGTGCGCAAAAACTTCATAGCATGTATTCAAATGCTCCATCACTTTCAACCACTAAGAATAATGCTAATTATAGTATCGACTTTAGAACTAGTATTGATGAACAATCACAAATACCTATTTCTTTTTCCGCTGGAGTTGATGGTGTTTATACATTTAATGCACAATTAGCTGGTGGTTTTGAAGAAGCGATTCTGGAAGATCTGCAACTAAACAACAAAGTAGACTTAACAAATAATCCACAATATGTATTTGGTTCATCCATCAATGATGATCCATATCGTTTTATTCTTCATTTCGCTTCTGTGGGAATCGATGAAGAAATAGTTGAAAACAGCTTAGTACAAATCTGGTCGAATAACAATATCATCAATATAATAAACACTATCAGTAAGTTAGGAGAAATTAAGGTGTTTAACCTCATGGGACAAACAGCAGGTAGTTTTAAACTTGATGGCAGCCAGCAACAAAAACTTGAGCTTAATCTGCAAAGTGGAATTTATATAGTTACTGTTTCCACCAGTGAAGGATCCATTAAATCTGAAAAGGTAATCATCTCAAATAATTAAAGTAAAATCATATTATCATGAAGAATATATCAATTATAACAATCTTAGTACTAGGTTTATCATTAAGCATCAACACATTTGCTCAGGGTCCACCTGAGCCACCAAGTGAAAATGGTACAAACGGAAATCAAGAGGGAAATACTGCTCCCATTGGGAGCGGAATTGCCATATTATTAGGATTAGGTGCAGCATATGGAGGTAAGAAGCTGTATGACAGTCGTAGTAAGAAGGAGGTAAATAACACCTTGCTTTAAAAACGAAAGAGTGTCATTCCGGTTAAAGACCAAAGACCAACAGCTAACAGCAAAAGAAACCACTAAAATAAAAATATGAGAAAGCAAAATATTCTAATAATGGTATTACTCACCATTCTCAACCTCAACCTCAACCTCAACCTCAAATCCCAGGTTGCTGTAAACACATCCGGCAATGCAGCCGATGCATCAGCTATGCTCGATGTAAGTTCAACTGATAAAGGGATTCTCATCCCTCGAATGACCTTAGCAAAACGTGATCTTATTGATTCTCCTGTTCCAGGTCTGTTAATCTATCAAACTGACAACACTCCCGGCTTCTATTTTTATGATGGAAGTGCATGGGTAGTAGTTGGCGATGGTGCAACAAGTATTAATAGTTTGTATGATGGTAAAACCGGCGGCCACAGTGTATTTCTTGGAAACAACTCAGGCACTGTTGATGATGGGTCAGATAATTGGAATACCGGTATTGGCGAAGGCGTTCTGCCAGTTAACACTGCAGGAAGTTACAATACAGTTGTGGGTGATCGTGGTATGCAAAGCAATGAAACTGGTTGGAATAACACAGCAATCGGACACAAAGCCCTTTATTCAAATGTTTTAGGTAATGGAAATATAGCCATTGGGTTTGAGGCAGGATACAACGAAACCGGCAGTAACAAATTATATATTGACAATTCAAATACTGATAATCCGCTTATTTATGGCGACTTCAGTACTAATTTACTCCGTATAAACGGCACCATCGATATCAACAATGCCTACCAACTACCAACAACAGATGGCACAGTTGGGCAAACCTTTAAAACCGATGGTAGTGGTAGTTTAGTATGGAGTGATAATGGGGGTGCAACAAGTTTAAATGATCTTAGCGATGCAGCAACTGACAACAACAGCTTGTTTCTTGGTATTGATGCAGGTGTAAATAATGCCAATAATTACAACTTTAATACTGGTGTTGGAGTTTGGTCATTGAAAGATGTTACATCGGGTTCCCATAACTCAGCTTTGGGTACAACTGCTTTACAGCAATTAACCACAGGTAGCCAAAACACTACCTTTGGAATGGGAGCATTAAACTCTATAACAACCAACTCAAACAATACAGCCATTGGAAAAGAAGCTGGGAAAGACGTAACCGGAAGTGGAAATATATTTATCGGTAATGAAGCAGCAAAAACTCAAACCAATATTAGTAACAAGCTTTTTATCGATAATTCGGATACTGATGCTCCATTGATTTATGGCGATTTTGAGAATGATAACGCCACAATAAATGGTACTTTAAATGTAAAAGGTGCAACCGCTATTAATACTGATGGTAGTGAACCTGATGAATCTGCAATATTGGATTTAAAAAGTACTAATAAAGGGTTTTTACCACCAAGGATGACAACTGTTGAAAGAAATGCCATAAGTTCTCCGGAGGAAGGTTTGGTAATTTACAATTCAGATTTCAAATCTCTTGAACTATTTAATGGTACGTTATGGAAGAGTCCGATTGCCGAGTTTGTTTGTGGAGATCAAGTTGTAGATGCTGATAGTAATATTTATAATACAGTAAAAATTGGGTCTCAATGTTGGATGGCTGAAAATTTGAATGTTGGTACACGCATTGATGTAAGTATATACCAAACAAATAATAGTACAATAGAAAAATATTGTTACAATAATGACACAGCAAATTGTACAACTTATGGTGGTCTCTACCAATGGGACGAAATGATGCAATATACAACAACACAAGGAGTACAAGGAATTTGCCCATATGGGTGGCATCTACCAACCACTGGTGAGTGGACAGATCTAACAGACTATTTAGGAGGTTATAGCGTTGCGGGAGGCAAAATGAAATCAACAAGTGGTTGGGACAATAATGGTAATGGGACAAATGAAAGCGGGTTCACTGGCCTCCCGGGGGGCTGGCAACTCGGAAGCAATGGGTCGTTTAAACACCTTGGCAGCTACGGCCTCTGGTGGAATAGTACGGAGTTCTACACGGACGCGTTGTACTTGTTCCTGTACAGCGGCGATAACCAATTGGGGAGTGGCAACACCGGCGAGGATTACGGCTTTAGTGTCCGTTGCTTAAAGAACTGAGCGATGCATTGCGTTTTTTGACAACCTGCCAGCCAGCCGGTAGGCTGGTTTGTCCATTTGACTATTTACCTGCCGGAGCTTTAGCAAAGGCAGGTTTGCTCCGCTTTTCGCAGAGCCGATTTTTTTTAAATGGAAGGAAAATAAGTAGTTGGCAGTTGGTAGTTAGCTTTTGGTCTTTAGCCAATTGCCAACAGCTAATAGCCAACAGCTAATGGCCAACAGCCAACAGCAAAAAGAAAAAACCAAAAGGTAGGAAATTTTGGTCGGGCGGCTATCGGTACCGGTAGTTTTGGGATGGTAGCCGCCCTTTTATAGTTCTTAGTCATTAAATAATTCTTTGTCATTCTGAGCGCAGCGAAGAATCTCTACACATAATGAGATCCATTCGCTACGCTCAGGATGACAATAATTACACTAATAAGAAAAAAATGAATCCTCAATAAATTTAGTAGCATGAAAAAGCAAAGTATTCTAATAATGGTATTATTAACCATTCTCAACCTCAACCTTAACCTCAACGCTCAGGTTGCTGTAAACACATCCGGCAATGCAGCCGATGCATCAGCTATACTCGATGTAAGTTCAACTGATAAAGGGATTCTCATCCCTCGAATGACCTTAGCAAAACGTGATCTTATTGATTCTCCTGTTCCAGGTCTTATGATCTACCAAACCAATAACACCCCTGGTTTTTATTTCTACAATGGTACAGCTTGGGTTGTAGTTGGCGATGGTGCTACAAGTATTAATAGTTTGTATGATGGTAAAACCGGCGGCCACAGTGTATTTCTTGGAAACAACTCAGGCACTGTTGATGATGGGTCAGATAATTGGAATACCGTTATTGGCGAAGGCGTTCTTCCGGTTAACATTTCAGGAAGTTACAATACAGTTGTGGGTGACCGTGGTATGCAAAGCAATGAAACTGGCTGGAATAACACAGCAATTGGACACAAAGCCCTTTTTTCAAATGTTTTAGGTAATGGAAATATAGCAATTGGGTTTGATGCAGGATACAACGAAACCGGCAGCAACAAATTATATATTGACAATTCAAATACTGATAATCCGCTTATTTATGGCGACTTTAGTGCAAATTTGCTCCGCATAAACGGAATCCTCGACATCAACAACGCCTACCAATTGCCAACAATCGATGGCACAAACGGGCAATTATTAAAAACCAATGGCAGCGGCAGTTTAACATGGAGTGATGATACGAATACGGGAGCAACGAGTATTAATGATTTAAACGATGGATTAAGTGATAATAACAGCCTTTACATGGGAGCCGATGCCGGTAATCTTGCCAGTTCTTATAAATTTAGCACCGGCGTGGGTGTATGGTCATTAAAATGTGTGACGACAGGAGCAAACAACACTGTCTTAGGAACTTCATCATTAATGAGCCTTACAGAAGGGTCAAATAATACTGTTATCGGAACAAATGCCTTGCAATCAATTACTACAGCATCTCATAATACTGTGTTTGGTACAAATGCCGGACAAAGTGTAACCGGAAGTGGAAATATACTTATAGGAAACGAAGCAGCAAAAACTCAAACCAATATTAGTAACAAGCTTTTTATCGATAATTCGGATACTGATGCTCCATTGATTTATGGCGATTTTGAGAATGATAACGCCACAATAAATGGTACTTTAAATGTAAAAGGTACAACTGCAATTAATACAGATGACAGTACACCTGATGAATCGGCAATATTGGATTTAAAAAGTACAAGCCGTGGTTTTTTACCACCTCGTATGACAACTGTTGAAAGAGATGCCATAAGTTCTCCGGAGGAGGGTTTAGTCATTTATAATGCAGATTTCAAAACTCTTGAACTATTTAATGGAACGTTATGGGGGAGCCTGATTACCGAGTTTGTTTGTGGAAATCAAGTTTTAGATGCTGATAGTAATATTTATAATACAGTAAAAATTGGGTCTCAATGTTGGATGGCTGAAAATTTGTATGTTGGTACATACATTACACATTCATACGATCAAACCAATAATAGTACAATAGAAAAATATTGTTATGATAATGATACAGCAAATTGTACAACTCATGGTGGTCTCTACCAATGGAATGAAATGATGCAATATGTAGCATCAGGATCAGGAATACAAGGTATTTGCCCAGTTGGTATGCATTTACCAACCGATGATGAGTGGACAGAGCTAATAAATTATTTAGGAGGTGATAGCGTTGCGGGTGGTAAAATGAAATCAACAAGTGGTTGGGACAATAATGGTAATGGGACAAATGAAAGCGGGTTCACTGGCCTCGCGGGGGGCTATTTCATACAGGGTTTTCCGTTTTCCTGGGACCTTGGCATCAGAGGCTACTGGTGGTCGGCGGATGAGAGCTCAGGTACGGACGCGTGGAAATGTGCCCTGGAATACTACAGCGACAATGTGTACTACTGGGACGAGAACAAGACGAGCAGCATAAGTGTCCGTTGCCTCAAGGACTGAGAGATACTTTGCGCTCTTGATTACCTACCGGCTGGTTTAACTGCCTGTGGCATATATGGCTGGTGCAATCTAGCTGTTAGTTTTTGCCTTTAGCCAATTGCCAATAGCTAAAAGCTACAAGAAAAACCAGTAGGTAGCCTTGCCTGCCGGTAGGCAGGGATTTTTGGTCGGGTGGCTATAAGGCATCATAGTTTATTGGGATGATGGCCACCCTATTATCGTTCTTTGTAATATCGATAACCTAGTTGTCATTTCGAGGGAAGTAAGAGCAATTTTTCATTGCGATTACGACGAGAAATCTCCCGAGCACCTAGCTGTCATCTCGAAGAAAGCGCAGCGATGAGAGATCTCCTGAGAGCGTGGTCTGTGCAGAGGAGATCTCTCCTCCTTCGTCATTCGAGATGACAACATGGTATTACTTCGATTCAGGGGATCTCTCTCTACGTTCGAGATGACAGAATGGTACTGCTTCGGTTTGAGATGACAGTAAAGTTGAAATGACATAGAAATTGAAACGAAATAATAATAAATACCAATTCTAAATTAGACAGTTCTGTATTTAATGAATGTGAATTATCTAAGTTTGAATAAAAATACAACCACTAAAAATATGAAAAAGCAATATTATCTAATAATGGCATTACTCACCATTCTCAACCTCAACCTCAGCCTCAACCTTATTTCCCAGGTAGCAGTAAACACATCCGGCGAAGCAGCCGATGGCTCAGCCATGCTTGATGTAAGTTCAACTGATAAAGGGATACTTATCCCTAGGCTGACAAAAGCAGAACGAGATGCAATTACCGTTTCAAGCGAGAGGATTGGATTGCTAATTTACCAAACCGACAACACCCCCGGTTTTTATTTCTACAATGGAACAGCTTGGGTAGTAGTTGGCGATGGTGCTACAAGTATTAATAGTTTGTATGATGGTAAAACCGGCGGCCACAGTGTATTTCTTGGAAACAACTCAGGCACTGTTGATGATGGGTCAGATAATTGGAATACCGGTATTGGCGAAGGCGTTCTGCCAGTTAACACTGCAGGAAGTTACAATACAGTTGTGGGTGACCGTGGTATGCAAAGCAATGAAACTGGCTGGAATAACACAGCAATCGGACACAAAGCCCTTTATTCAAATGTTTTAGGTATTGGAAATATAGCTATTGGGTTTGAGGCAGGATACAACGAAACCGGCAGCAACAAATTATATATTGACAATTCAAATACTGATAATCCGCTTATTTATGGCGACTTCAGTACCAATTTACTTCGTGTAAACGGAACTTTAGACATCAACAATGCCTACCAACTACCAACAACAGACGGTACAAACGACCAAACCCTTAAAACTGATGGCAGTGGTAGTTTAACATGGAGTGATGATGGGGGTGCAACAAGTATAAATGATCTTAGCGATGCAGCAACTGACAACAATAGCTTGTTTCTCGGTTTTGACGCAGGTACAACTAATGCCAATAGTTTTAACTTTAATACTGGTATTGGAGTTTGGTCGTTGAAAGATGTTACATCGGGTTCCCATAACTCAGCTTTGGGTACAACTGCTTTACAGCAATTAACAACAGGTAGCCAAAACACTGCCTTTGGTATGGGAGCATTAAGTTCAGTAACAACCAACTCAAACAATACTGCCATTGGTAAAGAAGCGGGAAAAGATGTTACCGGCACTGGAAATATTTTTATTGGTAATGAAGCAGCAAAAACACAAACCAGCATAAACAATAAGCTATTTATTGATAATTCAGATACTGTTGCGCCATTGATATATGGGGATTTTGAAAACAATATAGTACGCATAAATCATAAACTTGAAATTACTTCCGATTCCACAGGTAGTTCTTTTAAACTTTACGAGCCCGACACTGCCGGCGTGCATTATACAATGTTTAAAACACAACATCAGGATACTAATATAGTTTATTATTTGCCTTATCAGCTACCTCAGGTAGGTCAGGTTATTAAGTATGATGTATCTGGTAATCTTAATTGGTTTGATGATGGTGGTGCATCAAATATTAACGGTTTAAGTGATGGTAAAACAGGTGGGTATAGTGTATTCTTGGGAACTGATGCTGGTGCTAAGGATGATGGTTCATATAATAGAAATACAGCAATAGGGCACAAGGCACTTTATGAGAATACCACAGGATCTTATAATACTGGAACTGGTGCTGATGCACTTTATGAGAATACCACAGGATCTTATAATACTGGAACTGGTGCTGGTGCACTTTATGAGAATACCACAGGAAATTATAATACTGGAATTGGGAGGTACGCTTTAAGTGTTAACCAAACAGGTAGTTATAATGTAGCTATTGGTTATAAGGCAGGAATTAACTTTAACTATACAGATAAATCAGGATGTGTTTTTATTGGTTATAAGGCTGGATATGGCAATACTGCAAGTAACAAACTCTATATCGAAAACTCATCAAGTACGACACCTCTTATTTATGGTGAATTTGATAATGATTTGGTAAGAATAAACGGTGATTTGGAGGTTACGGGGAGTTCAAATATTAATATTGGTATTGACAATTTAAGTGATGGTAGGAGTAGTAATGATGATGTGTTTTTGGGTTATAAAGCAGGCCAAAATAATACTGGAAATAACTATTCTACAGCAGTGGGTGTATATGCTTTACATAACAATACATCGGGAGATAATAATAGTGCTTTAGGAAGAGATGCATTACATCAAAACACAGATGGAAATAATAATACGGCTATTGGTTCTGAAGCAATGCTTAATAACACCACCGGAGGAGATAATACTGCTATTGGTAGAAGCAGTCTTAATTCTAATACCACAGCTGGGTCTAATACTGCTATAGGAGCCTATTCATTAGAAGATAATACAACCGGACATCATAATACTGCATTAGGTAAATCAGCATTGGTTGTAAATACTACTGGTAACGAAAATACAGCTATAGGTGCAGATGCACTTAAAAATGGTACAACTGGATACGGGAATTCTGCAATTGGTGAAAACTCTTTAAATAATACCACTTCAGGTCATCATAATACAGCAGTAGGCCGTTTTGCTTTAGACAGTAATACAGATGGTAATGAAAATACAGCAATAGGAGCATATGCTGGTCCCACTGGCAGCTGGACACATTCAAATACAGGTACATTTGGGTATGATAGCCATGCTACAGCAAGCAATTATTATCGGTTCGGTAATGGAAATGTATTATCTATCGGTGGTAAGGTAGGCTGGAGTGCATGGTCCGATAGCCGGTTTAAACAAAATGTAAAAGAAGACGTTCCCGGGTTGGATTTCATATTAAAACTTAAACCTGTAAGCTATAATTGGGATATTCAAAAACTGAATACTTTTATAGGTTCTACTAAAAGTAATGAACAAAACGAAGCTGATCGCAAACGGCAAGAATCAATTGTATATACAGGTTTTCTTGCTCAGGAAGTAGAAAAAGCAGCCAACGAAGTAGGTTATGATTTCAGCGGTGTGGAAACCCCACCAAATGATGGTACACCATACAGCTTGCGCTATGCAGAGTTTGTAGTGCCATTGGTTAAGGCGGTGCAGGAACTTGCCGGCCAGAATGAAGAGCAACAAGAAATTATAGATTTATTAAAACAACAAAATGAAATGTTGATGAAACGTTTAGATAAGTTGGAAAGGAAATAGTGAATGGCTGTTAGCAATTGGCTGTTGGCTTTTAGCCTTTAGCCAATCGCCAACTGCTAAAGAAAAAACCAAAAGGTAGGAAATTTTGGTCGGGTGGCGATCGATCCCGGTAGTTTCGGGATGGTAGCCGCCCTTTTATAGTTCTTTGTAATATCGATAACCTAGCTGTCATATCGAAGAAAGCGCAGCAATGAGAAATCTCCCGAGCACCTAGCTGTCATCTCGAAGAAAGCGCAGCGATGAGAGATCTCCTGAGAGAGTGGTCTGTGCAGAGGAGATCTCTCCTCCTTCGTCGTTCGAGATGACAGTAAAGTTGAAATGACATAGAAATTGAAACGAAATAATAATAAATACCAATTCTAAATTAGACAGTTCTGTATTTAATGAATGTGAATTATCTAAGTTTGAATAAAAATACAACCACTAAAAATATGAAAAAGCAATATTATCTAATAATGGCATTACTCACCATTCTCAACCTCAACCTCAGCCTCAACCTTATTTCCCAGGTAGCAGTAAACACATCCGGCGAAGCAGCCGATGGCTCAGCCATGCTTGATGTAAGTTCAACTGATAAAGGGATACTTATCCCTAGGATGACAAAAGCAGAACGAGATGCAATTACCGTTTCAAGCGAGAGGATTGGATTGCTAATTTACCAAACCGACAACACCCCCGGTTTTTATTTCTACAACGGATCAGCTTGGGTAGTAGTTGGAGATGGAGCAACAAGTATTAATAGTTTGTATGATGGAGTTTCAGATGGTAACAGTGTTTTCCTCGGGGCAGGTGCTGGTGATAATGATGATGGCACAACAAACTACAATACGGGGACAGGTATTTTCGCCCTAAAGGAAGTTATTGGTGGCGATTACAATTCTGCATTTGGTACGGAAGCATTAAGAGACTTAGAAACGGGAAAATATAATGTTGGCTTCGGGAGGGCATCATTACTACAAAACATAGCAGGGAATTACAATGTTGCTCTTGGTGCCAACGCTGGTTATAGCCTTACCGGGAGTGGTAATATATTAATAGGTTATAATGCCGGGTTTGATGAAACTGCAATAAATAACAAGTTGTTTATTCACAATTCACATATTTCCACACCTTTGATTTATGGTGAATTTGACAACTCACTACTCCGAATAAACGGTACCCTAGATATAAACAACGCCTACCAATTACCAACTATTGATGGTACAGTTGGGCAAACCTTTAAAACCGATGGCAGTGGCATTTTAACATGGAGTGATGATGGAGGTGCAACAAGTTTAAATGATCTTAGCGATGCAGCAACTGACAACAACAGCTTGTTTCTTGGTGTTGATGCAGGAGGAAATGATGATGGAACTACAAACTTTAATACAGGTACCGGAGTTTGGTCATTAAAAGATGTTACATCGGGTTCCCATAACTCAGCTATGGGTACAACAGCTTTACAACAGCTAACCACAGGTACCCAAAACACTGCCTTTGGTATGGGAGCACTAAATTACGTAACTACCAACTCAAACAATACAGCCATTGGTAAAGAAGCTGGAAAGAAAGTAACCGGAAGTGGCAATATATTTATCGGTAATGAAGCAGCCAAAACTCAAGCTGCTATCAGCAACAAGCTTTTTATTGATAACTCTGATACTGTTGCGCCACTTATTTATGGGGATTTTGAGAATGATTTGGTGAGGGTTAATGGTGATTTAGAAGTTACCGGAAGTATGGGTGAGATTGATAATTTAAGTGATGGTAAAACAGGTGGGTACAGTGTATTCTTGGGAATTGATGCTGGTGCTAACGATGATGGTTCATATAATAATAATACAGCAATAGGGCATAACGCACTTTATACGAATACCACAGGTAGTTATAATAATGCAGTTGGAATTAATGCATTAAAATCTAATATATCGGGTGGTGATAATAATGCTATCGGTGATTGTGCATTGCAAAATAACACAACAGGAGAAGGTAATACCGCATGTGGTAGTATGACTCTATATAGCAATATAGCAGGATCGTATAATACTGCATTGGGTGGTTATGCTTTAGAATTTAATAAAACAGGAAACAATAATGTTGCTATAGGATACGACGCATTTAAGGGTAGTTCATATAATAGTGGTAGCTACAATACTGCAATAGGCAGTAACTCAAGCCGCAATAATTCGGGGTCAAATAACACCATTATCGGATACAACGCCGGTAGAAATGGTAATTTCAGTGGTAGTGTTTGTATTGGGTATCAGGCAGGATATGGAAGTATTGTTAGCAATAAGCTCTATATCGATAATTCAGATACAGAATATCCCTTGATTTGGGGTGATTTTGAAAACAACAATGCAACCATAAACGGTAACCTGAACGTTACCGGCCAGTTTAACCTCAATGGAGATCAAATAGAAATAAACAATTTAAGCGATGCCAAAACAGATGGTTCAAATTTGTTTCTTGGTAACCTGGCAGGAGATAGTGTTAGTGGATATAACTACGCAACAGCAGTAGGTATTGGCGCAATGGCAATTAATACAACAGGGGATAAAAATACTGCATTAGGCTCGTATAGTTTAAACTTAAATACGACTGGCAGTTCAAATATAGCCATTGGTGCAGATGCATTGAAAAACAATACCGCATCTGATAATACTGCGGTTGGCAGTGAAGCAATGCTGAGCAACACTACCGGGCATCACAATACATCAATGGGCAAGTCAGCTCTTGATATTAATACTGAGGGAAATGATAATACAGCCATTGGAGCAGATGCGCTTGGTAGCAATACCACCGCATCAAACAATACTGCTATCGGAAAAAACGCTCTAAGAGTTTATACTACCGGTGAAAATAACACGGCTGTTGGCAAGCATTCATTATATTATGGCACAACCGGCAGCAATAATACCGCTGTTGGTGCTGATGCAGGGCAAAGTCAAACCAATGATTATTCAAATACCGGAGCTTTTGGATATTATACACTTGTTAGTGCTGATGGTTATTATCGTATTGGAAATACCACCGTTAGTTCCATAGGTGGCAATGTAGGCTGGAGTACCTATTCGGATGGCCGTTTTAAACAAAATATAAACGAAAACATACCAGGTCTTGATTTCATCCTTAAACTAAAACCCGTAAGTTACAACTGGGATATCCATAAACTGGATGATTTTATTGGTGCAACAGAAGGAACCGAAAGCAGTGAACACATGCGTGAAGCCCGCCGACAGCAGGAAGAAAAAGTTTATACAGGTTTTGTGGCACAGAATGTGGAAAAAGCAGCACAGGAAATAGGCTACGATTTCAGCGGTGTTGAAACCCCACCAAACGATGGTACGCCATACAGTTTGCGCTATGCAGAGTTTGTAGTGCCGTTGGTTAAGGCGGTGCAGGAACTTGCCGGACAAAATGAAGAGCAACAAGAAATTATTGATTTGTTAAAACAGCAGAATGAAATGTTGATGAAACGCTTGGATATGTTGGAAAGTGAATAGTGAGTAGTGAATGGTGATTGCCAATAGCTAACAGCCAATCGCCAACTGCTAAAGAAAAAACCAAAAGGTAGGAAATTTTGGTCGGGTGGCTATCAGTTCAGATAGTTTCGGGATGATGGCTGCCCTTTTATAATTCTTAGTCATTAAATAATTCTTTGTCATTCTGAGCGCAGCGAAGAATCTCATAACGTGTAGAGATCCATTCGCTATGCTCAGGATGACAATCATCTAGTAATTTATTCTGTCATATCGAGGGAAATGGAACGTAGTGAAATGACAATATATCCCCTCAACCCGAAGAATGAAGGAAATGATTTCCAGTGTTGTTTCGGTTTCAGGGGATCTCTCTCTGCGTTCGAGATGACAGTAAAGCTAATTCGAGTTGACAGACAATTTCGAGATGACAACTGGGTTCTTCGAGATGACAGTGAAGTTGAGATGACATATAAATTGATACAAAATAATCATTCTACAAAATGAAAAAAATAATAATAATGTTATGTGTAGTAGGCCTTCTGTCTGTCACTTTATTTATACTTTTAAAAAAATCTGATAAAAATGATCAAATGTTGAATTATAATGATGATTATAACTGGGCATCATTGCCAACAATTAGTAAAGATGTAGATGTATTCTATGTATATCCTACGGTAAGTCGTAATGTCACCGGTTCAATGGATATCACGAACGATGAGGAGCGTGATCTGGTTTATGGAATTATAAAATCACAAGCAAGTGTATTCGAAAATTATACAAATGTTTTTGTTCCATTTTATCGCCAGATGTCTACAAAAGTTCAAATGTCTGAAAGTGGACTTGCTACGGATACCGAAGAGTTTAAACAAGGAACTGCGGATGTGGAGAATGCTTTCGAATATTATATTCAGAACCTTAATGATAATCGTCCATTCATAATTGCCGGTCATAGTCAGGGTACAATGGCATTAATAGAACTTATTAAAAATAGATTTGGTGATGATGAAGTGTTACGCAACCGATTAGTAGCTGCTTATCTTATTGGTTATACTGTAACTGATTCTGATCTATCTGAGTCGGGGCTTACTGCAACTCAAAATGCAACAGATCTGGGAGTGGTTATTACTTATAATACACAGTCGGTTACGTCAACAGGTAGCCCCATGTTGTTGGCAGGTGCTCATTGCATTAATCCTCTCAATTGGAGTACTGATGGCATTTATGTTGACTCAACAGAGAATAGGGGCGCAGTTTTTTTCAACGATCAAACCGGAGAATTTGAAAGAGAAGTTTTTAACTATTGCGGAGCACAAATTGATACAGAAACAGGTGCTTTAACAACCACCATTCCTGATGCAAAATATATAGATATAGGGCCTTATAATGAAGGCGTGTATCATCGCTATGATTATGCTTTTTGGTACAGAAACTTACAAAAGAATGTTGACGATAGAATATCTGCCTATCTTTGTAAACATTAGTACAATTTTAATTAAATTGATATGAATAAAAGTATTTTATTATTTGGAATATTATTGCTTATGTGTAGATGTATGAATGAAGATAGTATAACAGGACAGGAAAATATTAAAATTGAAAATCTAATAGGTAAGAGATTAGGTATTCCTGTTAGCTTGCCTCCTTTTAACCCTGAAAAGGATATTCCTAAGGCTCCTGATTACGATAATCCAAAAAGCTGGATTAGTTTACCCTCTTATTTCAATAAGGAAAAACAATTGGTTGATGTTTTCTGGGTTTACCCAACTATCCTGTCCGACAGCACAACCTACTTAATGGATATTAATGATGCACAGTTGAGGGAAAAAGCACACTGGACATTGGTTAGTCAGGCCAGTATTTTTGATGGACAGGCCAATATTTATGCACCGTATTATCGGCAAAATAATGTTAAGATCAACCCGTTGATGCTTACTGATGCCAGACCAATCTTTGACCTTGGACAACAGGATCTTATAGTTGCATTCAATTATTTCATGGAAAATTTCAACAAAGGAGAAAGGCCCATTATACTGGCTGCCCATAGTCAGGGATCTGTCAGAGTAGTTGAGTTATCAAAAGCAGGAGAACTATTAACCGGAAGTCCTGAACTTTTGCAAAAGCTTGTTGCTGCTTATGTTATCGGGTATTCGATTACGCCATCTGACCTTGAAATTAATCCATTGATGAAAATAAGCGAAAACGCAACTCAAACAGGTTGTTTTATTACATACAATACTATTTCAGATGAAGAGGGGAAAGAAAAGCAGGCTCCGACTATTATTCCCGGAACTTTTGTTGTTAATCCCCTAAGTTGGAAAACTGATACTGTTTTTGTACCTGCATCAGAGAATATCGAAGCAGTCTTTTTCAGACATGAGGATCCAACTCAACCGATGAGGTATCCTTTTTTTGCAGCAGCACAGAAAAAGGGTAATGCTTTGGTTATTACAGACATTTTAAATCCAGAGGAATTACCAGCTACAAGTGTTACATTTCCAAAGGGTATATATCATATATATGATTATGCAATTTTTTATGGAAACTTAAGAAGAAATGTGGGAGATAGAATTAACGCGTACTTCAATAAAGAAGATATATTGGTAAAGAATTAAATTGCCTAAAGCAATATTATACAATAAGACACCTCCAAAAAACATCGTTGTCTGTGTAGCAGCAAGTATAAAAATAACAACACCAGTAGATAGGATTTTTGGTCGGGTGGCTATCAGTCATGATAGTTTATTAGGATGGTGGCCACCCAATTTAATTCTTTGTCATTCTGAGCATAGCGAAGAATCTCCTAACTTGAAGAGCTCCTTCGCTCCACTCAGGATGACAATACTAATGTAGGTGCGGCTGGAGAGCCAATAGCCAACAGCTAAATGCCAAAAGCCAACAGCCAAAAGCCAACTACTCCCCTCTCATCACCGCCTCAACCTCAGCAATAGTTTTTGGAATTGGTTTGCCTAGAACACGATGACCTGTTTCAGTAACAAGTATGTCATCCTCAATACGAATGCCGCCAAAATCTTTGTATGTTTCAACTTTGTCGTAATTAACAAAATCCATAAATTTACCTTCGCTTCGGAATTGATCAATAAGATCAGGGATAAAATAAATACCGGGCTCAACGGTTAACACAATACCCGGTTTAAGCTCTTTACCTAAGCGTAAGTATGCTGTTCCAAAGTTGGTTGCTCTGGTTGTATTTTCATTATAGCCAACATAATCTTCACCAAGTCCTTCCATGTCGTGTACATCCATTCCCATTTGATGACCAAGACCGTGAGGCATGAACAAAGTGTGAGCTTCGGCTTCAAGCGCTGCATCTGTATCACCTTTCATTAAACCTGCTTTTTTCAAACCTTCAATAATCACACGACAAGCTAGAAAATGTATATCACGGTATTTAATTCCGGGTTTAATAGCATCAATGGCAGCCATATTTGCATCTAGTACAATTTGATAAATCTCAGCCTGACGTTCATTAAATTTTCCACCAACTGGCGCAGTACGAGTAATATCGCTGGAATAACACTCGTGAGTTTCAGAACCAGCATCAGTAACCATCATACGGCCAACTTCCAAAGTGTTACCATGATGATGATTATGAAGTGTTTGCCCATCCTGGCTAAGAATAATTGGGAACGAAACCGGACCGCCAAGTGCGAGCGAAATACCTTCTATTGTTCCTGCTATTTCCTGTTCAACAACTCCGGGCATTGCCATCCTCATTGATGTAGTATGCATTTCGTAAGCTATCTCAACTGCTTTTTCAATTTCCTTAATCTCAACTTCATCCTTAATCTCTTTAAGCTTAATAACTCCTTTAATGAGTTCTTCAGAAGCATTCGCCTTAACATCTGCATTGGCATATCCAAGCAAAGCTGATAATTCAATTATAGTTTCTCCACGATAAGGTGGCAGGAAATGGATTTCTCTTCCCTCATTTTTAGCATCAGCAATAAATTTAGCCAATTCGGTATATGGTGCAGTATTTTCAATACCCGCTTTTACAGCAAGGTCAGTTACTTTGGGCTGAACACCCATCCAAATAATATCATCGATATCAAAATCATTTCCAAAAATGTAATTCTTATTATTATCAAAATCGATAATACCTGCAAAGCCCGGATTTTGCAATCCAAAAAAGTAAAGAAAATGGCTATCCTGACGAAAATGATATTGGTTGGCAGGATAATTAAATGCACAATCAACATTTCCTAAAAACAGACCTAAACCTGATTTTACTTCACTTCTTAATTTATTTCTTCTATCTGTGTAAACTTCTTTATTAAACATATTATTTATTTTTTATAGTGTTTTTTCTTTAGGATGTAAAATTATAAAAAAAGAGCATAACTAAATGAAAGTATAAATTAAGTATTGTTAAAATAACATACCAAAAATGAAAAATATCTGAAAAATGGCTCTCCACAAAAAATATATTCACAAACTTAACATATGTTAAGTAGAAAATACTTTTTGTGTATTAGTTTTGAAGGCATTACACTAACTCATCACTATTTATGAAAAAAATTACATTTTTACTTTTAGGATTATTAGTGGTCATTAGTTCTTGCGAGAAAGATAACGAACCAGAACCAATTATTAACTGGGCTAACCTTTGTCAACTTGAAGCTGTTGTTACCAATACTATAATTTACGGACACACATCGGAAGGAGTGCGAGGTGATATTTATTTTGAGGGACCCATTACCGGAGATTCAATTAATGGTTATATGACTGGCATAGATTATTATCTAGCCCGTGAGGACAAACCTGATAAAGTTAATGCACACGCTATTATAGTAACTGATGATAGCGCACTTATTACAGTTTACATTACAGGTTTTGGGTACGACGACGGAACAATTCAAGATGATATTGTGAGTTTTGAATCTGGGTATTCTAAATATAGTTGGCTAAATGATGCTCAATTAACCGGTTCGGGCTACAATGTAACTGATTCAACATTTTTGATAAACTATTATTTTGCGAAATAAATTATTAAAAAAATTAAACAAATGAAAAAAATTACATTATTACTTTTAGGATTATTAGTGGTTATTAGTTCTTGCGAGAAGGATGATGACAAGACCGACCCAAAACCCGTAATCGATTATCAAACTGAACTACAAACCATACTTGACGAAAATTGGGCTGAATTTGCCCAGGGAAAAGAGAATTTCCCCGGGGGCTATGCACTTCAATTGCTTTCTCCTATTGGTGATTTTTTTGTAAGTACGGGCGATCTTGCAAATATCACAAATCAAACTCATTTTAGGGCGGCCAGCACTACAAAAACATATACCGGAGCAGCAATTATGCTACTCCACCAGCAAGGTAAATTGAATATAAATCACTTTGTTACAGATACAATGCCAGGTACTAATGAGCCTTATTTGCCAGTCAACGAGGATTTTAACATTCCTTTTAAGAACCAAATTTCTATAAAGTTATTACTGCAACATCGGGCAGGAATGTTCGACATTATCAATCAAGATATTCCCGATACGGTAAACCAACCTTATGCCGGAGCGAGGTATTGCGAATATATTAAAGAAACCATAGGATTGACCCATACATTCACCATTGACGAAACTGCAGGCATTGTAGCTGTCAACCAGCTATATAATTCTGTCCCGGAAACAGAGTTTCATTATTCCGATACAGGAATGGGATTACTTGGGCTGATTATCGAAAGGGTTTCAGGTAAAAGATACGACCAATTTTTAGCAGATAATTTTCTTACACCTTTAGGTTTATCAAATACCAGTTTTCCTTTTGAAGGTGATGACATTACATTACCAAGTCCTTTTGCAAGTTCATTCGCATATTTTCAGGGAGAAAGTTTTGATGTTACCCAAAATAACGTATCAATGCATGTTGCCGAAGGTAATATGATCACAACACCCCAGGATTTGGCAACATGGATGAGTAAACTATATACAGGCAATGCTGGTATTGACTACAAAAATGTAAGATTTTATATGATGGATTGCTTGCCAACCTTTGAATCTCATCAATATTATGGCTTAGGAACTGTATTTACACCTGAGTTGGGTTATGGGCATAATGGTGGTCATATAGCCTATTTTACGTCTGCCAGATATGATCCTGATACTGACATCACTTTTGTGATTTACACAAATGTTTGGGATTTTGATATCATTATGTCAGATTTATATTTGGAATTGTTAAATATGTACGCAGTTGTTTATGAAGCAAAAGATATATTAAAAAAATAATTATTCACCTAATATTTAAAAAGCCAATATGAAAAAAAATTTTTTATTAATTACATTAAGTCTGTTTTTAAGCAGCACATTCTTTTTTACTTCTTGTGAAAAAAGTAATAATGATCCTTCTGAAGCAGAAATAATCCAAAATAATATCAAAACGGTACTTGATTCTATTATTGAAAACACCCATGTGCCGGGTTTAGTTGCAGGTGTGTGGGCTCCCGATGAAAATATCGACTTTGTATATTCTGCCGGTCTTGCAAATTTGGAAACAAAAGCTCCTATGTCGGAAGATATGATTTTTAGAATAGCAAGTAATACAAAAACCATGACAATTACCGTATTACTTCAGTTAGTTGACGAAGGACTTATATCACTTGATGACCCATTGTCGGAATATCTTACCGATTTTCCAAGAGCAGATGAAGTAACATTGGAGATGCTTACCAATATGAGAAGTGGGATTTTCAGTTTTACAGAATCTGAAGATTTTTACAATACTTTGGAGAATAATCCAACAAAAACATGGACTACTGATGAGTTTATAGAATATGGGAGAATTAACCCATACTATTTTGATCCCGGAACAGGTTTTCACTATAGCAATACAAACACATCAATTGCAGGTAAAGTTATTGAGATAGTTACGGGATTATCGTTAGAATATAATATCAGAACTAGAGTCTTTGACCCTCTTAATCTAATTAATACTGTATATCTCGTTGGAGGAACTCAAATACCCGGTTATCATTCTTGTGCGTACTATGGAGGAGAATATGATCCATCAGCTCCCGAACTTTCAGAGTATCTAGATGCTTCTTATGCCGGTGCTGCTGGTGGAGCAATTTCAGATATTTTTGAATTGAAAACTTATGTTCATGCTCTTGTTGACGGACAGTATCTTTCTGACAGCTTACAAGCTAAACGACTTGAATGTCATGAAATGGGTGACCCTCATGGTAGAACATATGGCATGGGAGTTATGGGATATAAAGGATTCTACGGACATAATGGTGGTACTTTTGGCTATACTTCTCTTATGATGCATTCTCCTGAGCGTAATTGCACTATTGTTATTTGGTATAATTGTCAATTACCTGAATCACCTACAGACCTACTTTATGTTATACCACAACTAATATATAGTGATTTCTAATTGATATAGTTGTTTCTATACTTAACACAAGTTAAGTATAGATAAATTAAGTAGCTAACTTTGAAATTATCTAAGTAACTAATTATCATGAAGCGAAGAGATTTTTTGTTTGGAACTGCTGCAGCCATAGCAGGTACAGTAATTATACCTAAACTATGGGGTTCCCAAAAAAATTATGAATGCTCAACACAGGAACATCAAACTCATTTTAATTATTTTGAAGTCTCCGGTAATAATATATGATGACATCTGAATTTAAAATCAAAATATCATGAAAACTACTACACTTAGCACAGTACTATTTCTCTTACTCTGTTACTCCTCAACGACATTGTTTGGTCAGAATCCAACCAATGAGGATATTTTAAGAGACCATGGAGTATTTGTAAAAGAAACATCCATAGAGGAGGATGAATTTATTAATAACAAATTTGTAGAATTACTTGAACTGGAACAATTAGTAGATACAATTGTTACATATTCTTACTTAACAGCGGAGGACTCTACACTAAGCGAAATGATCATAAATGATTTTAATGATCTAAGGCAGATTATTGTAACAACAGGATATGTTTATATCGATAGTATATCTGCATGGCAGTTCAGTTCAAAATCAAATACAGAATACGATAGTTATGGTAATTGGGTAATGAAAACCTATGAAAACTGGTCGGTTGAAGATACTGCATTTATAAACTTATCGAAAGTGGTATATTCATTTAATGAAATTGGTGAAAAATTGTTATACGAATTATGGCGTTGGGATACTGAGTTATCGCAATGGTATGGCTATTTTAAATATGTATATGAATATAATGAAAATGGTGATAAAACCTTCGAACAGAAATGGAGTTGGTCAACCGATCTTTTCGACTGGATTAATTCTTATTACATTGATGATGAGTACAATGAATTTGGGAGAACTCACCATGAGCATTGGAAATGGGATACTGACAACAGCATTTGGTATGGCTATATGTTATCTGACAGATACTACAACAGTTTAGGTAATGACACTCTATACTTAACTTATACTTGGGCTGATAATGATTGGCTAATGCTTTGGAAATACGAAACTATTTTTGATAATGATGGGAATAGAATTCAAACGTTAATGTATTCATGGAATTCTGAAATTGAGGAGTTTGAAAACATGCGAAAGACTATCTATGAGTATAATCCCTTTGGAGAATATACATTAATGATTGCTTCAGATTGGGATGATGTATTGTTAGAATACGTTGACAGTAGAAAATGGATTCGAGAATTTAGTGAAACAGGAATGGTATTATATTGGCATTATTCCACGTGGTCTGACACCAAAAGAGGATGGATACCATCATGGAAAAGTGAATATGAGTATGATGACAATGATTATGAAACAGAATCTGCCAAATGGAAATGGGATAGTGCTAATAATATTTGGTATGGTGATTTCATGTCGACACATAGCTATGATCCTTATGGGAATATTATTTCTTATTTCATGTATTGGTGGTCATCTGAAATGACTGATTGGGAAGGATATTCAGGATATTATAGTTATTTTGATAACGATGGTTTTTTAAACCTTGTGATTAATTATGATTGGGATGATGAATTATTTGACTGGCACTTGAATACAAAAGATTTTTACTATTACCGAATAACAGTAGGTGTTAATGAAGTAGATGATCAGATTTATACGATTTATCCAAACCCAACAACGGACTTCTTAATTATTGATTTTAATCGTGAAGATAAAATTGATGTTCAATTAATTACATTAAGTGGTTGTCCGGTTATCATCAAAAGTAATTTTACCCCCGGTAATGTAATTGATATTAGTAATTTGAGTAGTGGAATATATGTACTGTGGATTTATGATGGAACTATAAAAACATCTAAAAAAATAATTATTAAATAAATTATTCTAATGAGAAGAAGAGATTTTATTTTTGGAACTGCTGCTGCTGCAACAGGTGCTGCAATTATACCTAATTTATGGGGCTGTCAAAAAGATGAAGAATGCCCAACGCCCGACACACAAGCTCATTTTAATTATCTAGAGGTTTCTGGTACCCACTATGATATTGGAAAACAGATTGGAGCAAGATTTTCCAAGGAAATAGTGGCATCTCATATAGCAATAGCTAATTTAATAAACACCGCTAAAGAAATTGTTCAATCAGCTCCAGATGTTTTCTATGATCCCTTTTTGGAAGCAGCACAAACACATTTTCCTAATTATGTTGAAGAACTGCAAGGCATTTCTGATGGTTCAGGAATTTCATTCCAAGACATAATGGAAGGAAATATGGGTTTAGAAATAATATTCCTCTATTTTGAACTAACAGGTAAACTTAAGTACACATTTCCTCCAAGTTATGGATGTAGCTCAACAGCATATTCAAAAAATGGAAAATCGTTTTTAACTCATAATGAAGATTTGTTTACTAGCTTCTTGAGTTATATGTATCTTCTGAAAATGAAAGTTACAGGCAAACCGGAAATTTTAACCCTTAGTTACCCGGGAATGTTGCCCGGAATTCCTCCAGGAATGAACGAGGCAGGTATTGTCCAGTGTGGTAATGATATTAGTGGATTACATATTGAGCAATCAGTACCATTGGCATTTCACTTCCGTTCCATACTAGATGCAACATCTATTGATGATGCCGTTGATCGTGCTAAATTTCCACATAGAGCACGTACAATGACGCATAATATTGGTTCATTCAACGAAAATCGTATAGTATCTGTTGAAGCAGCACCCACAAAAAATCAATCGCATAATGTTGATGGCTTTTATGTGCACACCAATCATTTTATCTTACCCGAAATGCTGGATATTGAAATTGACCCAGGGGGTTTGCCTTCATCCGAGTCAAGATTTAACAAACTAACTGAACTATCCGATGCTTATGCTGAAAAACCTAATGATGTAAATGGGGATTTGATAACCGGTTTTATGTCAAGCCATGATGCTGAAATACCTCCATGTGTTCATGATCATGGTGGAGCGAGCACTCTTTCACACTCTGTATTTGATTTTCAAGCAAAAAACTGGAAATTGTATTACTCAAATCCGTGTTTGAATAATTCAAAAATTATATCATAAAAACTAAATATTTAGCAATGAAAACAAAACTTTTACGCAACCTGATTATCCTAACTTTAGCAGGAGTAATGATAATACCTGCATGTAAAAAGAAAACCGATGATCCACCACCAGCACCAAATGTTCAGGAGCTTATTAATATAGCAGTTGATTCGATTAGATCGAATGCAGAGACCAAGATAGGAAAGCCGATTCCAACCCTAAATATTTTTATTCAAACGCCTAGTGATACTTGGTTTTCAAGTTCTTCAGGCAATGATTTTCAACCAATAACTGCAGATACTTATTTTAGGTTTGCCAGCAATACAAAAAATTTTACTTCTACAGCCATGTTAAATATGCAGGAAGATGGGTGGGTGAACATTAATGATAAAATTACTGACACCATGCCGGGCACAAATATCACCTATGTTCCGACTACACCTGAATGGGAATTTCCATACAAAGATCAGATTACCATAAAAATGCTGTTGAATCATAGTGCAGGTGTTTATGATGTGGATAATGATTCAGTGCCAGGATATGCTCCCTATTCATATACTCAGGTAACCCAACACTTTGAACCTGATCATCAGTTTAATGCAACAGAAATGGTTAATCAGCTAACGATAAACGACCTGTTTTATTTTGAACCTGGTACAGGCAAACATTACAGCAATACCGGCTATGCAATAGCTGGCGAAATAGTTGGAAGGGTATATTCATTTCATGAAGGCAATGATAAGCACCTAACTGATTATCTGCACGATTATCTTTATGGCGAAGGAAATCCCGTGCCTTTACAAATGCATTTTCCATATCTTGCAAGTGACAAGGATCTCCCATCACCATTTTCGTGTGGTTATGAATATCCTGATGCCACAACCATTGATGAGTATTGCAGCTACAATATGAGTGCACAGGTTGCCGAAGGTAATGGCTATTCCACAATGCGAAACCTTAACACATACATTCGCTCACTTTTGAAAGGAGAAAATATACTTACTACTAGTTCGGTTGAACTTATGAAAACATCAGTATCAACAGCCGACCCTCACTATGGCCTGGGATGCTTTTTTCAAGAAAACCTAGGTTATGGCCACAATGGTGCAAGAGTTGGGAATTTATCCATTATGTTTTATGATCCAGCTAATGATATATCAGTAATTTGTTACACAAATGCTATCGACTATGCTGATTTTGCAAGTTGTTATTTGACAATGACAGATGCAGCCTATGCAGCAAGAGATATTTTGGGGTATCCGGGAAAACCAGAATAATATTAATTAGAGTTGTTCATAATAATTGAATATCAAGTAATTAAAAAATTAGGAACTATGAAAATAAAATGAATGAGGTTACAGGCTATCTTTTTACAGGCTTTCTTTCAAATCACGATCAATGGATAAATTCGTCATGTTCACATGGAAATGCTGAAAATGGTATTTCAGCTACATTGGGTAGTACATTATTTGATGTCGCAAACGGAATCTGGCGTATTTCATACAATAATCCTGTGAGGGGAAATTCCAAGATGTAGAATTTTAGATGAAATAATTCGAATATTATTAATAGTAATTTTAATATAAAACCATGAAAAAACAATTTAACACTTTCCAGTTTTTTGGATTAATTACAAGTTTAATCCTGTTCCTTACGCTTACATTTAGTGGGTGCAAAAAGGACGAACCAACTAATACTGAACCTACACCTGCTCAAGTTATTGAAAACAGGTTAATTGCTGTAGTGGATTCAGTTATTGCCAACACTCATGTACCAGGTGTTGTTGCAGCTGTATGGGCACCAAATGTAGGTGTTGATTTTGTATATACTGCCGGTGTAGCCGACCTGGAGACTCAAGCTCCTCTTTCAGATGACATGGTCTTCCGGATTGGTAGCAATACCAAAACGTTTGTCATCACAGTGCTAATCCAACTGGTTGATGAAGGGCTGCTCTCGCTTGATGATTCACTCTCAAAATTTTTCCCTGATTTCCCTAGAGCAGATGAGGTTAATATTGAAATGCTGGCCAATATGCGCAGTGGGATACATAGCTATACTGCTACCGATGAATTTTATCAGATCCTTTTGTCAGACCCAACCCATTTTTGGACAGCTGAAGAAATGATTGCCATATCTGCACTATATCCCTATGATTTTGATCCAGGTACAAATTTCACTTACTCTAATATAAATACCATCTTTGCCGGAAGAATAGTGGAGATTCTGACAGGTGCTTCAATAGAGTACAATGTCCGTACGCGGATTATAGATCAACTGAACCTCATTAATACAGCTTACCTACTAGGCGGAACACAAGTTCCCGGCTTTCATGCAAATGGATATTACATTGGAGAATATGACCCAACACTTCCTGCCAGCCTAGAGTATTTTGATGTTTCATGGGGTGGTGCTGCCGGATGCATGATCTCAACATCCTATGAACTAAAAACCTACGTCGAAGCACTGACACAAGGTACATTTTTATCCCCTGAACTTCAACAACAGCGATTAGTTTGCCATGATTGGAATCCCCCTTTATTTGCTAAATATGGTATGGGAATTATGGAATACAAAGGATTTTACGGGCATGGTGGAAGCATATTTGGTTGCACTTCCATTATGGTTCACTCTCCTGAAAAAAATTGTACTATTATAATTTGGTTCAATTGCCAAATCGAAACCATCACTCCCACGCTGATGCTTCCGACTTGGGTTAAAAATATTTATCCTAATTTATAGAAAATATATAGAGTTTAAATTTAATATAAAGACACCATGAAAACAAAAATTCTTTTTATTGCAATATTGACTTGTTCAATAACAGTCATGGCACAGAAGCAATTTGACAATCCCATCCAAGTAAATCGCAATGAAGGTGAGATGTTTGATCTCCGCACTTTGGACTGGCTGAATGCTTTCGATTCTCTGCATTCCATAATGCAGGTACGATATCCTTTTACTGAATGGAAAGGGATTAACTGGGATCAGAAATTTACTCAAACCCAACCCAAAATTCAGGAAGCACAAACAGAATTTGATGTAGTAAAATTTACCGGAGCAATGCTTGAATACCTCTATTCCATCCCAGACGGTCATATTGCTTATTTCGGTGATAGTTTGTTTAAGCAGACCACTCAGTCTGGGAGTTTCGGATTGAACATACTCCCGATTTCAGATGGGAGTATTGTGGTCAACATTGTTCCCGATTCCAATGCCGCCTATCTGACAGGAATTAGATGTGGAGATGAGATTATCTCCTGGAACGGCACACCGATTTCTGAGTTACCTGAGCAAAAGGTTTATAACAGTAGTTGTGGAACTATGGAGGGCAAGTTGCTTAACAGATACCAGCTTTTATGCAGAGATTCAGTTGGAGCGATGGTCGATATCACCTTCGTTTCACGTGAGACAGGAAACCAGCACACAGTCACCTTAACAGCGGAGGCGGATAATTTTCAACTATATGATCAATCACGTTTTCTAACCGGATATATTCCTGATCCGAATAACCTGGTTTATCACGAAATATTGGATAATCAGGTTGGGTATTTACGTTTACTGAGTGAGCTTTGTCCTGATGGACTGACCCTTGATTCGATCAGGAAGACTGACATCTATCTTGCAGTAAAGGAGGCGATTACAGATTTCAATGAACAAAATATCGAAAAACTGGTTTTTGACCTGAGAATAAACAATGGGGGGATTCCTCTGTTAGGTTCAGCAATTTCGGGATTTTTTGTTGAAACACCTTTGTTTTGGGAATATAGTTCAGGATCAAGTACTATTAACTTTGCCATCCTTGACACGATCATTACGGTACCGGAATCAACCCATTTCGATGGAGAAGTGATAGTCATCGTTGGTCCGAACGATATCAGTACAGGTGAAGGAATTCCCATGATTTTACAACGATTACCCAACGTCCGGGTTGTCTCTTTCTGGGGAACAAACGGTTCATTTGGGAATATGTATGATCTTGTTGTAATGCCTGTTGAAGGACAGTTTTTCATCTATCCATATGGACGATCATATGACGAAAATATGGTTATTCAACTGGATTCGGATTCAAACATGGTTGGTGGAATACAACCTGATATAAGGATACCACTAACTGTTGAAAGAGTAATTGAACAATGGCAAGATGGTAAGGATGTGGAGCTGGAATATGCAATTGGGCTGTTACTAGGTATAGACGAACCAATTGCGGAGAACCTATCCAAAATATATCCCAACCCAGCATTTGATCTGGTTACGGTTGAATGCCCTGATATTAGAGAAGTTTTGCTAATTTCACCCACAGGACAAACTGTTTTGCACAAAAAAGTTGACGGGCTATCTTCTGTTCAACTGTCAGCTTCCAGCTTGCCTTCCGGATTGTATTTGTGCCAGATTATTACCTCACATATGATGCATTCCCAGAGGGTAATAATAATTCATTAAATGTGAAGATAAAACGATTGTCAAAAGATTGATTTATATACCTGAAAAGTTAATATCGAATTAAATAAAACTTGATGCTATGAAAACAAAAATCTTACTAATTGCCCTGTTGACTTGTTCAATGACAGTCTTGGCACAAAAGCAGGCTGACAATCAAACCGCAGTAAAAAGTGGTATGATGTGGTTTAACCTCAGCAGTCTTAACTGGATCGACTCCTTTGATTCATTGCATGTTATTATGGAAGAAAGATACCCATTTACTGAGTGGAAAGGGATTAACTGGGATCAGAAACTTGCACAAACCCAACCCAAGATTCAGGAAGCACAAAACGAGGGTGATATTGTTAAACTTACAGGAGCATTATTTGAGTACCTCTTATCCATTCCAGACGGACATGTAACCATGTTTGATCTTGTTCAGGCATTTAGTCAAGCAAAGCAGTCTGGAAGTTTCGGGTTGAATATGATTCCAATTACCGATGGAAGTATCATCGCAAATTTAGTTCCAGAATATGGCTCTGCCTACTCTGCTGGTCTGCGGTGTGGGGATGAGATCCTTTCCTGGAATAGTATTC
>Ga0208902_1000023_pt1 | contig 133483 bp, 101 predicted proteins | sample AntAceMetag02UKH_FD_184767 | JGI IMG/M metagenome (GOLD analysis project Ga0208902, IMG submission 184767) | Saline lake microbial communities from Ace Lake, Antarctica - Antarctic Ace Lake Metagenome 02UKH (SPAdes) (version 2) | ecosystem: Environmental > Aquatic > Non-marine Saline and...
ATGCCGACCATACAAATTTTGATATGGATCAGCAGGCCACATCAATTGATGATGCCAATGCCTACGGTGACTTATACCAATGGGGACGCTATAGCGATGGACACGAAGATCGCGCAAGTACAACAACAAATACACAGGCTACAATAGCAACACCAAACTTGAGCAACGATTGGGATGGTCTGTTTATTATTTCTGACGGTGATTGGCTATCAGGCCCAAACAATAATTTATGGCAGGGAGAATCGGGTACTAACAACCCATGTCCTTCAGGCTTTAGGGTAGCTACTAAAACAGAGTTAGAGGCAGAGCGAATAAGTTGGGCATCAAATGACTATGTAGGTGCCTTTGGCTCTCCACTAAAACTATCGGTTGGTGGCTACCGTATGAACGACACTGGTGAGTTCAACGTCGTTGGCTCTAGCGGCTACTATTGGAGCAGTACGGTTGATGGTACCGACGCCAAGAGCATCGTTATTATCTTCTATAATGCCTTTTTCGGCAGCAGCGTCCGAGCAGTGGGCCAAACGGTGCGTTGCATTAAGGATTAGTCACTTTGCAACTATTTAACACTTTTGCCCTGCCATCTTTTTAGGGTGGCAGGGTTTTGATATCGTTTTTGGTGAACGAGAAATTTATAAAAAAATTACAGATATTACTGTTAAAAAAATTGTTGACTTACAAAATAACAATGCTAACAAAAGATGTAATGATGAAGTTAAAATACTACTTGCAGATAATAGTACTCGCACTGTTGGTGTCTTGTACAAATGTGCAACAAGAGACGGATTATAAACCAGTTCACAATAAATTTTCCAGGGCTTTATCTTTGCTGCAGCAGTCAAGAGATGCATTAGCCAGCGATAGTCTACTATTTAATGAAGAGTATGATAGAGTATATGAAGACTACAATGCCTATGCCGATACTATTTTTACAACTAGCGGCGAGAAAGCGTATGCTCAATTTGAGTTAGAACGTTTGATGAATATGACATTTCAGGCTGATGATATTGCAACACTGAAGCAGTATCACGATAGCTTGTTTTTGTTGAGTCACACCTATTTCAATTATATTGAAACAGATGAAAAATTAGCGGATAGAATTGCCCAATGTGTTACCAATAGCTATGAAATACAGGGCATTGGTGATGATACAGAATTAATAGAACTAGTAAAAAATACTATAAGCAATCATGTAAGTTTAGTTTATGGTGATAATGCAAGTCAAGAAAATTGGAAAACGGTAATCGACCGCTATGCAAGCCAATATGCAAGCCGTGGTATTATTAGCCAGGCAGCGCTTTTGTACAAATCATTCAGTAGTGTTTATAGTTCTGATTTTAAACAACCTATTGCCATTAATTTTAGCAAAGATTATACTATTTATAACAAAACAAATAAGCCCGGAAATGCTTTTGGCGATGTGGAATCGTGGAAAGTAATAGTCTTTAATCAAAACAAGATAACTTTTGATATGGTACATCTTATCGCCATAAGGAGAGCATTATACGAAGCCAGACCCAATTTTGATTTTATAATTGCCCGCGATAGTATCAAACTTGGTAATGATGTTATTTATGGAATTGGTAGGAATTTATCAGGCGACTTAAACTATATTACATTATGCAAACAAGATATTGAAAGTTTTGGTAAATCGCCGGCATTTGTTGTGCTTATGCCCAATAGTAATATTGCCTACTCAGCCGATAACCCAATTGAGATGATTGATTGGATTGAGACTCCCATTGTTAAACAAAAAGCACAAAAAAAACTCTATAAGACAGAACTGAAAAAAAATCGTCAATTAGCGATTGAAAAAGCGCATAATAACCCCGACACCACTATAAAACATAAACAAAAGCTAGGAAACATAAACATTTGCTTAAGTGGTTACTGGCCCGATGATGTTACATTTGAAGAACAGTACTATCAATTTACTAAAAAGAAGAATAGTGCAGATTTATCATATCCAATAATATCTGTGAATATCCTTAACAAAGGCAATCTGATTTATACTAACGATTTTTTTAATATTGGTTCGTCAGTTATTGATTTAAGAGCAACCCCTGATCATGAAATTCATCCCAGCTTTAGCGATAGTGTAAACCAGCAGTATTATTATTTAAAAAGTAAGTTGACGAATTTGGTTTCTCGGTTAAATAGCTATAAATATTTTTGTGAAGAATATGTTTATTCTAACTCTATATTTGTTGAGAATATCGATAAACTGGAAAAAAGCTGTGATGAACAAATTAAGCTGCTATTAGCAGAATCTGACAATCATGAGATAAAAGCCTTATTACAGGCCAGTATTAAGGTGGAAAAACTTAAGCAAATAAATCCGGCAATAGAGCTTAATTATGTTGATTTTGAGAAGTACATGCCTACAAAAAACTTTCAGAGCATTATTTATAATAGTCCTTTTTATGAGCAATTAATTACAGCTTGGTTAAACTATGGTATCAACGACCCAGTTACTGCTGTTGATTTGTTATTTGGTTCAGAAAGTTGGATACCTGATTCAGCATTATCAATTGTAGGTGGTTTTGTGTGGAAACAAATGAACCGTTATAGCAGGGAAGATGTAATGTTGCATATCGACACACTTTACCTTAACGGATGTTCAGGTAATAATAACGAAGTATCAAAGCGATTGGCTGGTTATAAACGAATGGCCATAGGTAAAAAGGCTCCTAACATTCAATGGTACGAAAATGGAGAATCAAAGGAACTATATGCATTGAAAGCCGATTCGGTGTATGTTGTTTTTTGGGCTGATTGGTGTGAACATTGCAAAAATATATTGCCTCCACTTTATGAGAATTTACTAAACAAACCTAATATAAAAGTAATTTGCATAAATCTTGATGAAGATGACAGTAGTACTAAATTAGGACAGAAACTAATGCCTAAGTGGTATCATTTGCAAGCTAAAGAGAAATGGGATAGCCAATGGGCTGAATCATATAATATTTTTGGAACACCAACTATATACTTACTTAACAAACGTATGGAAATTGTTTCAAGGGTGATTTAGTTGGTTACTAAAAACCTCCATCCGTCAGCATATCCTATGCCTTATTAATAGAAACTATAAAACCAATAAGCACCAGTTTTTTAAATAATATTAAGTACATTTGAAAGCCACTAAAAAAATCACATAATCAACGAATACATCATAATTAGAAAATGTACATAATACACACCAATATGTAGTAAAAAATGCACTTTGCAACATTTAGATAATGAAATAATAAATGTAATTTTACACATACCCATCTGTTGTAGCTAATTATGAGATTATACAACATTAAAAATTAATAAATGAAGAGAAGAAGTAATTATAATCTTTAGGATCAATTCCAAGCAGTTCTGTTACGAGTAGCTCATTAATTAATATTAAATAACAAAATGATGAATTACATCAGTAAATTGCACACAAATTGTATGCTTGTTTTATTAATCGTACTATCAAGCATTATCTTTAATTCTTGCTCTAAAGAGAGTGATAATGAACCAGAACCAGGACAAAGTCTAGGTATTGTTTCCATCCCTAATCTGCGAGACATGGGTGGTTACAAAACTGCAAATGGAGCCACTATTGCCAGAGGATTGGTATATCGTTCAAACCAACTCTACAACATTAGTACAAATGATATGCTTTTGCTTGCAAATCTCAATCTTAAGAATGACTTTGATTTGTGTACCGCCACAGAGCGAAATGACAAACCTGATGAGCTGCCTGTTGGTGTCAATAATGTTTGGCTGGATGTGTTGGCTGACGATCCAACTTCTGGACCGGCAAATCTGATATCACTCAGCAAAGTATCTGAAACAAAAAAGGCAGAACCCACAAAAACTGTCAATTCAAAAAAAGATATGTTTCCCATTGTTGGTATTGGCGCATTGTTAGCGAAATTCCATGCTTTTTACATGCTAATAATATTGTATCTGCCTCCCTTTTATTCATGATTATATCGTAATCAAAATTACGTCAGCAATATAAACTTATATGATATAACCCTGTTGGTGCAAGCAAATAAAAAAATCTGTTTACTGGCGAATTACATTTTTATAACTATATTTACAACACCAAACCTCAAAAATTTAGTATAGTTCTTTTATATATCGGTAGTATACATGTGCTAAAAGAGAGAACCTTTACACTATCTGTCTATAAATACTACTATTAAAAGATATCCTCATGAAGAAAATTCTTATCATTGATGACCAAAAAGATAATCTCATAAGTATAGAAGCAGTTATTGGTATTAATATAACTAATTGTAAGGTATTAACTGCATTATCTGGAAAACAAGGTATTAAACTAGCAAAAGAAGAACAGCCCGACACAATTCTTCTTGACATAATTATGCCAGAAATGGATGGCTATGAAGTTTGTAAACAACTAAAGGAAGATTTGTCAACAAAGCATATTCCTATTATTTTAATTAGTGCTGCTAAAATAGACTCTAAAAGCCGAGCAAATGGTCTTATTAGTGGAGCTGATGCGTTTTTATCAAAACCTATTGATACAGATGAATTTGTGGCTCAGATTAAAGTAATGCTGAGAATAAAAGAAACTGAAGACAAGTTAAAAGGTGAAAAACTTAGTTTGGAAAATAAATACGAGAACCTTTTTGAAACAATGGAACAGGGGGTTGTCTATCAGGATGCTAAGGGGAACATTACAAGCGCCAATCCTGCTGCAGAGAAAATTCTTGGACTTACACTGAATCAAATGATGGGTAGGACATCTATGCATCCCGATTGGAGAGTTGTTGGGGAAGATGGGACAGCTCTTCCCGGAGAACAGCACGCTGCTATGGTTGCATTACGAACAAAAAAAAGAGTCAGGGATGCCGTCTTTGGTGTTTACAACCCCCAACTTAAAGATTATGTATGGATATTGATCAATTCGACACCCCAGTTTCATAAAGGTAGTAAGGAACCCTATCAGGTATATTCAACTTTTTCTGACATCACCGACCGTAAGCGAGCAGAATTAGAAGTAATTGTTGCCAAAGAAAAAGCTGAAGAAAGTGAGAATTATCTCAATAAAATTATTAACAATATTGGAGATCCTGTATTTGTAAAAGATGATCAAAGTAGATTTTACCTTGTAAATGATGCTTTTTGTGAGTTTTTAAGCCTTAGCAAAGATGAGATAATTGGTAAAACACTTAGTGAAAATTTGCCTGCTGACGAGATGGAACACTTCTTTAAAGTTGACAAGCCTGTACTGAAAAATGGGCAAGAGAATTTATGTGAGGAGCTGCTTACAGTTAAAGCTGGAGATACCCGAACAATTTCTACAAGAAAAACACGATATATTGATATATACGGTAAAAAATTTCTCATTGGGGTTATTAGGGACATCACAGAGCAAAAGCGATCAGAAGAATTATTGCGGCAAAGTGAAGCTACTGTCAGGAACAAGCTCAAAGCAATTACAGAGCTGGAAGGAGACATTGGATCACTCGATCTCGATGACATCATCGATTCCGATGCCCTACAGTCGCTGATGGAGCAATTTTACAAGGTAGTGCCTGTTGCAAGCGCTATTGGTAATCTTTCGGGAAAGGCTCTGGCTGCAGTAGGCTGGCAGGATATCTGCACTAAGTTTCATCGCTACCATCCCGAAACAGCTATGAACTGCAACGAAAGCGACACTATACTTGCCGGCAGTGTGCCGCTTGGTACATTTAAAGCTTACCGCTGCAAAAATAACATGTGGGACATGGCTGCACCTATCGAAATTGCTGGCAGACATTTCGGAAATATCTTTATCGGGCAGTTTTTTTATACCGACGAAGAGCCGGATATCAATCAGTTCAGGCAGATGGCGCTTCAATATGGGTTCGATGAGGCCGAATATCTGGCAGCGCTCGGGCGTGTTCCTCGGCTGAGCAGGCAAGTAGCCGATGCGGCGATGGCATTTTATTCTGAATTGGCCAAATTAATTTCCAATCTGAGTTTAAGCACCTTTAAACTGGCAAAAACACTCAATGAGCAAAAGCAAACGGAAGTAGAATTAATTGAAGCCAAAGAAAATGCTGAAAAAAGCGAGAATTATCTCAATAGCATCATCAACAACATAGGCGATCCTGTATTTGTTAAAGACGACCAAAGCAGGATTCTACTGACCAATGACGCTTTTTGTTCACTCTTTCAACTTTCAAGAGATCAGATGATAGGTAAAACACTTGCCGAAGAAGTTCCCCCAGAAGAACAGGAAAGTTTCTTAAGTATTGATAAGGAAGTTATAGAGACTGGTAAGGAAAACATAAACGAGGAGTCTTTTTCAGTTATAGGGAAACAACCGAAAATAATTTCTACAAAAAAGTCTCGATTTATTGATAATAATGGTAAAAAATATCTCATTGGTATAATTCGCGACATCACCGAGCGTAAGCTGGATGAAGTAGAATTACTCAAAGCCAAAGAAAAAGCGGAAGAAAATGAGACTATTCTTAAAACTGCAATGGAAAATAGTCAGGCTGGAATAGCTATTGCTGAAGTTCCTTCAGGTAAACTAACATACGTTAACAAAGCAGGATTATTAATCAGAGACAAAGATTATGATGATTTAGTGGAAAATATTGATATCAATAAATACGTTTCAAGCTGGCAAATCCTTCACCTTGATGGAACACCATACAAAGCTGATGAAGTTCCTTTGGCACGAGCTGTTCTGTATGGAGAAACAAATAGTAAAGAATTCCTAATCAGAAGAGATGATAATAAAGACCGACATGTTTGGGCAAATGCAGCGCCTGTTATAAATGAAAGCGGAGTTCAAACTCATGCTATTGTTTTGTTTCTGGATGTCACAGATCTTAAAAATGTAGAAAAAGACTTGATTATTGCCAAAGAAAAGGCGGAAGAATCTGATCGATTAAAGTCCGCATTCCTTGCCAATATGAGCCATGAGATTCGCACTCCTATGAACGGAATTCTTGGGTTTGCCGAGTTACTGAAAGAACCAGATTTAACAGGTGATCAGCAAATTAAGTTTATAGATATAATTCAAAAAGGTGGAGCAAGAATGCTCAACATAATTAATGATATTGTTGATATCTCAAAAATTGAGTCAAACCTAGTAAAAATGTCCACATCTGAAACTGATATAAATAAAAGCATAGAGTATATTCATGCATTTTTTAAATTAGAGGCTCAACAAAAAGAGATCAAGTTGGATTATACGGCACCTTTACCAACAGGAGAGGCAAATGTAATTATCGACCGTGAAAAAATTTATGCAATACTTACTAATCTTGTTAAGAATGCAATTAAATTCACCGACAAGGGTAGTATTGAACTAGGTTATACAAAAAAAGACAATTACCTCGAATTCTATGTAAAAGACACAGGTATTGGCATACCGAATGACAGACAAGGGGCTATTTTTGAGAGATTTATACAATCAGATATTGAAGATAAACATGCATACCAAGGTGCTGGATTAGGTCTAGCTATTTCAAAGGCTTACATTGAAATGATGAATGGGAAAATATGGGTTGAAAGTGAATTTGGCAAAGGCTCAACATTCTATTTTACAATTCCCTATATAGTAAAGGCCATTGAAAAACAAAATGATAAAATAAGCATAACCGATGTTGCTGCTGCTGATGTCATTAAAAACCTTAAGGTATTGCTAGTGGAAGATGATGAAGTGTCAATGGATTTTCTTAAAATCATAATGGACGAAAGCCATACATTATTTGCTGCTAGTAATGGGGCTGAAGCTGTTAATATGTGCAAAGATAATTCTGACCTTGATTTGATATTGATGGACATCAAGATGCCAATTATGGATGGTTTTGAAGCTACCAAAGAGATTCGCCTTTTCAATAAAGATGTTATTATTATCGCCCAAACTGCTTATGGGCTAACTGGTGATAGAACAAAAGCAATTGAAGCAGGATGTAATGACTATATATCAAAACCTATTGTCAAAAATGTACTTTTTTCTAAGATTCGTGAATACTTTACGAATTAAACTATGATTACAATAAATATAGATGAAAATTTATAAAATAGTTTTTTTAATGGGGATATTCGCAATGACCGTTTCTTGCAATAATAATAATAATTCATCGAAATCCAAAAAAAGCTTGAATTATGCTGACTCCTATAATTGGGTTTCATTACCATCAACAATAGAAAAAAACGTTGATGTTTTCTATGTCTATCCGACGATTTATACTGGAAAAAATCCTCAAAATATGGATATTTCTGACTCTTCGCTCAGAGAAAATGCCCAAGGACTCTTAGTCGCCCAGGCAGGAGTGTACTCGGCGTATGCCAATTTGTTTGCTCCGTTTTACCGCCAGCAATCGGCAGCACTCCAGAGTATGGATGCTGGTAATGGTGGGAAAGATGCTTATCAAGACCCTGTTTTCCAGGTCGGGGCCAAGGATATCGAAAGAGCCTTCGACTACTATCTGAAGTACGATAATCCCGATAGACCATTTATCCTCGCCAGTCATAGCCAAGGTACAATGACACTTATTAACCTGATGCGTAATAGGTTTAACGACCCAGCCTTACAAAAGCGTCTTGTGGCAGCCTATTTGATTGGCTACACTATAACGAAGGATGATTTAGAGAAATATCCATGGATGAAGCTTGCTCAAGGTAAAGACGATACCGGTGTCATTATTACTTACAATACCGAAGGAGCAGATGCAGGGCCTTCTCCGGTTTTACTACCCGGTGCGGTGGCAATAAATCCCCTGAATTGGAGAACAGACGGTACGCCCGCCAACAGGGATGCAAACTTGGGTGCTAAATTTTTCGATGATGCCACCGGCGAACTCATTGAGGAAATCCCGAATTTTGCCGCTGCACATTTGGATACTCAAAAGGGAGTTTTGGTTGTTACCAATATGAAAACACCAAAATCTGAGAAGATCAATCTTGTTAATATGGGCAGATGGTCGGAAGGAGTCTTTCACAGATTTGATTATGCGTTCTGGTACAATAACTTGCAACAAAATGTCAGCGATAGAATCGACTCTTATTTTACAAAGAAATAAAATTATATACAGATGAAAAAGTAAACTTAATTACCTATTATGCTAATGTTAAAACCAAAAAATAATTTATTAATAATTACATTATTATTTTTTGCAAATATCCTTTTTGCGTCAGATACATCAAATTCCAAATCAAACTGCTTGGGCAATGATGAGGTTTTTCAAATCAAACTTTTAATTGACTCCACTAGGAGTTTTAATATTGATCAGGTTGAGCAAAAGCAAAACGAAGCGAAGATTATTAACCCTCAATATATTATTCCTTCTACCGAAGTAGATTACTGGTTTATAATTGAGTATGAAAATTTGAAAAATGTAGAAATTGAACAATATTTTGGTTTTGATATAGCTTGCTTTGAAATAGCCGATTTGTATTATAAGGATTCGACTGATTGGATACACATAAAAAATGGACTTCTTATACCTATTGAAAAGCGTGAAGTTTACGGTAGGCTGCCTGGATTTGAAGTTAGCTTTAAACCATACGAAGGAAAAACATTGTATCTGCACTTGCATTCAAAATACCTGGTACCTACAGAGATTGTAAGTACAAGCACTACAACTTTCAAAAAAACAGATCAGAAGTATCTCTTTGTTTACTGGTTTTATATTGGAGCTGCATTTTCTATTTTACTCTATAATTTACTGCTTTTTATTCAATTGAGAGACAAAGTATATTTGTATTATATTTTATATGTTACCTGCCTTCTGATTTGGATTTCGCTTGATACTGGATTATTCTTATACTTTAATTCTAATATTAAAGTCTACTACTTCCTCTCGATAGGCTCCCCGACAATGGCCTTCTTTCTTACATTATTTACAAGAGAAATTTTGAAAATTCGGCAAGTAAGTAAATGGATGGATACCAGCCTGATTGTCATGAGTGTTATTTATCTGATAATAGCTATTTTGGTTGCATTTGACGTATACTATTATCAATTTCTTGGGCTCATCGCTATGCCTTTTACCTTATTTCTACTATTTGTTGGAGTTTATGGTATGATTAAGAAATTACCACTTTCCAAATTTTATGTATTGGCTTCAAGTTTATATATTATTGGTCTGTTTATGTATGCAGGTCTTACCTTAAATTTAATACCCTATACGCCTTTAACTAGGTATGGTTTTATGATAGGATCATTTCTTGAGCTAATTGTATTTTCTCTTGCGCTGGGGTACAAAATAAAGCTTATTCAGGCAGAAAAACTTAAGTTTCAGGAAGAAATTGTTGAGAACGAAAGGGTTATGAACAAAAATCTGGAGATAAAGGTTAAAGAACGCACCGAAGAACTTTTAGCTACTTCAGGACAACTAGAAAACACAAATGCATTATTGTCAATACAAATTGATGATAAAGACAATGCCATTAAAGCACTTAAAAAGTCAGATTCAAAATTAAAAGAAAGCAATGACACAAAAGATAAGTTTTTCTCAATAATAGCACATGATTTAAGAAGTCCGTTTAATAATATTTTGGGATTTTCGGAACTGTTAATTGAAAACTCAAATAATTATGAAGCTGCAGAATCTGAAAAGTATTTAGGCATTATAAATTCATCAGCAAAAAACACACTTGTTTTGCTCGACAATTTATTGAATTGGGCAAAATCGCAAACCGGAGAACTTAGTTTTAAACCAGAAAAAATAGTGTTGTCAGAAATTATTCTTGAAATAATAGAGCTTAAAACTTCACTTGCCCAAGCAAAAAATATTTCATTGAATTATCACCCTTTGAATAAAACTGAAGTGTTTGCTGATGTAAATATGCTGAGGACCATTTTGCGAAATCTCGTTTCCAATGCCATCAAATTCACTAATACTGGAGGATGTATAAATATTTCTGCTATGTCAAAACAGAAGTATGTTGAAATTACAGTTTCTGATAATGGTATTGGGATAAATAAAGAAATGAGTAATAAGCTGTTCGATAAAGCTAATCATATAACAACTGATGGCACAGAAAATGAAAAAGGCTCTGGCTTAGGTCTTAAACTTTGCAAAGAATTTGTGGAAAAAAATGGAGGGAATATTTGGATTGAAAGCGAAGAAGGTAAAGGAAGCAATTTTAAATTTACCTTGCCCTTAAGTCAATAAGGAGAAATAAAAAATAACTGCTTATAATATAGTAGCCAACCGCTAGACAAATACCCATCTAGCGAGTCTTCCAACCAAGCCTGTGTGCAAGTGAGACTTGTGCTTAAATTCCATCAAAGAAAAAGAAACTGAACTAGCCAACCAAGCTAAATTACATAATAAGGTATTATAGTACAAACACACAAAACCCACCATGACCGGCTGTTTGCCAACCATAATGTTATTATGTAAAATAGTCACCGACCCACCACTACGTCCACCGCTGAAACCTACAAAAAAACATCCCACGCGTGCAGCGCTATACCCAATATGTTTTTTAGCTTTCACACAGAGAAGCATTAGTAGCCCCTCTAAAGCTTCTTTCAACCAGTAATTAGATAAACCATCATTTAAAGCAAACCATACAGTGCAGCCTCATTCATTCCACTACATTTCACTATACATTCGGTTTTCCTTAGCTTATAAGTTTATTCTCCCCACCACAAAAAACTCTATTCGTAATTAGCTGTCATTCCCCCCATTTAATCATTCAATCATTAAATCATTTTAGCATTAAATCATTTACTCATTCACTCATTCCAGCCATTTACTCACCCCACAATAAACACATAAGCACGTCAACCTCATGTAACCTTTCATTATGCTACATTCATTTCACCCGTACAGTATTCCACTATATTCCAATTCAAATTCAGTAACAGAATGTATGAGTAAGTCAACACAAAAATAAAATGTCACCGCTAAAAAGGCAGTCTAATTAAACTAAACAATATTAGATTCCATTCCAAAAAAATAAACTTTGATGAAGTGGAGAATGCTATCATTGTAGCAAGTCAGGCTGGCATAAAACAAATTGCTTGTGGATTTATTATTGGTCATGCTAACGACACAGACACAGAAGAAACATCAAATCAAACTATTGACTTTGGTGTAAAACTTGCAACACTTGGTGCAACAAGATTAACGATTAGTGTTCTTACTCCCTACCTAGGAACAGATGTTTACATAAACCGAAATAAAAATGGAATTAGACTAATTACAGAAGATTGGGAACAATACATCTTCTCAAGAGTAGTAATTGAAACTGAAAACTTGACCAAAGAAAGATTAAGAGAGATTAACACAAAGGGAGTTTGTGAATTTTTAAAAGCAACGCATGATTTAGATTGATTAGCCAAACACAATCAGAAAAAGTCATTAACATTAACGATAAGTTTTAAAAACTAAGTTAGAGTTGCTTGAATTATCAAAGCAATTAGGAAGCGTCTCACAAGCCTGCAAAGAAATTGGCTACTATATAGATGGCTTTTATCGATTCAAAGAACTTTATACGCATGGCTATGAATAATCCCAACAAAAATTTATCATTATCCTGCATAAAAGTCTTGATTCTTCCATATTTAACGTGGCAAACCTGTAAAAACTCTATAAATAAGCCAAAAACTAAAGCAAATCTTCACAAAATAGTATCAAGAGTAGCGATATAAGCTAACTTTTCCATAAAGAATCCTGAATTTATTGAAAAATACGTCTGTTTTTAGTGAAAAACATCTAAAAAACAAAAGAAATTCATAAAATTTACTAGTTTAATCCTTAATACATCCTAATATACACTAATATACGCTAATATACGCTAATTAATATAAACACTAATAACACCAATTAGATAAAATACTACAATAAATTAGGAATCTATAATATCTTGAAACTCCCGAGGGTCACCAAATTCATCAAATATCATCCATAATTGCTTTGGTGTCCATTTACGGTATTGGTCCAAATACTTATCTTCTAGCTTCATTTGAGCATTTAATTCATCAGCATCCCTGATTCAGGTGTTGAATGTTTCTAAACTTACGCCATACAAATATGCAACTTTTCTCGGCGTGAAACCCCTTTCACTTTGTTTGGTTTCTTTTTTTTTTGGTCATCTTATGAATTATTGATTTTGCATTAATCTACTTTGATTAAAGTAGTAAAATCACAGTAATCAGATCTTATAGTTGACAATTTTTTCAAAAGTTTGTTTATCAGACCATAAATTTTCCCCACCACATTTGGTGGTGAGACTATATTACATAAATGTAATAAATCTAAAATAGTTTTCAACTACCACCGACCCACCACAACCGGCCAACACCGATCCCACAAAAAAATATCCAATCGCTCGCAGCTCCAACCCAATATGTTTTATTGCTTTCACACAGAAAAGCATTAGCAGCCCCCCTAAGCTCTCTTCAACCAGTAACTAAACAGACCATCAGTTATCTCAAACTATATAGTACAGCCTCATTTATTCCGCTACATTTCACTACACATTCGGTCTTCCTTAGCTTATAAGTTTATTCTCCCCACCCCACACAAACCCTACATCATTCATAACCTGACAAACATTCCATTTCACTACGTTTCAGGACTTTTCGCTAACTCAAAGAATCTTTCACTCATTACATTTCATTTATTGCCAGGCTATTCATTCGCCCACAATAAACACATAAGCACGTCGACCTCATGTAACCTTTCATTACGCTACATTCATCTCACCCATACAGTATTCCAATATGTTTCATTTCAAATTCAGTTACAGAAGGTATGAGTAAGTCAACACAAAAATAAAATACCACCGACAAAAAAAATAGTCTGGTTAAACAAACTGTATTGCCATAATCCCACATAATACAGTAGCTTAACCAAACTATTTACTTCCTGATGATTTTATTTCCGCATTGCCATACACATACGCCAACCCCAAGCTTACACTACCCAAAACCCCGACTGCCCTAAAAAGAAAACAGAAATAATGATATCTATGATGCATATTGGAACAAGCACGGGAGTAATATTAGGTTTTAAGGTAGGATTTAGCTGGAAACTATGATTATGCGAGCAAAACGTGAGCAAATAAAAAAGCCACTTTTTTACAAGTGATTCTAAGTATTTGATTTACATGTCAATATAGTATATTTTGAACTTGCTGACGACTGATATTTAGGCATTGACACGGGCTAAATTCTGAATTCTAAGGCTTGTAGTTAGGCAACTTCAACAACAACTTCCTCACTCTGCCACAATCCATGTTTTGTGCAAAATGCCATAGCTGTTAGTTTCATATTTTTCTTAGGTACAACGCTAAAAACTACTTCAACATGCCCTGGAGCATTTCCTAGAGTTCCAGGAGCAAACGAAGCTTGTCCTAACATAAACTCACCATTCCATAACTGAACATATGCAATATAATGATCAAAATCATCAGGATGAGCATATTCATCTCCAACTTTAACTGTTACTGCAAATTTTTCACCTGCTACTGCATTACTATCACAGTGTACAAATGCTGAGTGACGATCAATGTAATCCTTTTTTGCTTCTCTGTCGATTGTTGAAATATCAACGTATCTATTAATTTTCATGGGTTAATATTTTATTTATAATTATTCTAAATTGCAAATGTAATCGTTTTTATTAAAAAAGCAAGATGTATTTTATAAACTCACTGAATTGAAAAAAGCCTAATCCTAGCCGATCCGCTAAGTCCAAGGCTATTTAGCGGTTCTCCTAACCCAAAACCCGCTGAATGGAATTTTCTCGACACAGGAGATAAAACCTTTCAGCGGGTTGAGAAAACCAACCTAACCGATCTGCTAAGTCCAAGGCGACTTAACGGATCTTGCTATTCATAACAATACTTACTATCACTTAGCATAGCTTTATACTCTTTATGAAATATAACAAAATCCTCTAATGAGCCAAAATATTTTAACACCTCATTTTTATCAATTATTGTTTCATTATTTGACAAATAGTGTATATAAGAAGAATAATCCCAATCAGAATATTCTGACACTAAACCATGATGAATAGGATTTCGATGGATATATGCTACTAATTCTGTAAAATAATCTTTGCCATCAACCTTAATGCGTTTGAAAGGTTGTAAAAATAATCGCCCCTGCCTATGGTATATATTATTATAAGATCTTGAATAGCTAATAAAGAAATTACTAAATATTTGAGTTATCCATTTAAGATCATGCTCGCTTTTCTTAGAATTTGATATTTCATTGTATTCTTTAATTTTCAGTAGTAAATGAAAATGATTGGGTATTAGACAATAAGCATAAATATCCGCTAATGGAAGAATGAACCTAACTAGCTTCTTTATAAAGAAAAAATAGTCCTTTGCTGTTTTAAATAATTGTACGCCTCCAACGGCTTTATTATAAATATGATATGTTTCACCGTAATCCAAAGACGAAATATATTCCATACCGTTTTTATCTTAAATATTGACTATTGGTAAATTTACTAAAATTAATTATTAACATTCATATTAAAAATCCGCTGAATGGAGTTTTCGCGACACAGGAGTGGAAATTTTTCAGGGGATTGAAAATAGATTATACATACTGATCTGCTAAGTCCAAGCCGACTTATCGGTTCTCCTAATGTAAAACCCGATGAATGGAATTTTCGCGACACAGGAGAGAAAATCTTTCAGCGGGTTGAATAGCCTACCCCCAACCGATCCGCTAAGTCCAAGGCGACTTAGCGGATCTTATGCTGTCCAAAATTTACTCACCCAAATAACGAGCTAACTAAGCCACCATCATGGGTTATTGTTTGCCCAGTTACATACCTAGACAAGGGTGATAACAGCCAAAGCGCTAAACTGGCCATTTCTTCGGGTTTACCCATTTCTCCCACCGGAATTTCATTTTCAAACGTTAGTTGAGCTTCCTTTTTGCTTATTCCTTCCACTTCAGCCTTTTTTGTAAACAGCCTTTCCATTGCAGCAGTACTATGATATCCCGGAGCAAGTACATTAACAGTTATTCCATTTGCAGCTACTTCTTGCGAAAGAGTTTTTGCAAACCCAATAATTGCTGGTCTAAGAGCATTGCTAAGTACTAAATTTTTAACAGGTTGCTTAACTGAAACACTTTCAATAAAAAGCATTCTTCCATAATTTTGCTTTTTAAATATCGGGAGCAACAAATCAGTAAGTGCTATTTTCCACCTTACAACTGTTTCCCATGCCTCATCCCACATCTGCATATTCATATCAGTTATTCCTCCGGCTGGAGGGCCACCGGCGTTAAAAACAATACCTGATAACTGCTTCTTATTAGCCCAGTTAACAATCATATTTTGAATAGCAGAACTCATAATATCACCACATAAATATTCGATATTATCCGGAAAACTATTTACCAATGATTTTAACTTTCCTTCAGTACGACTCACAGCCAAAACGTAGGCTCCTTCTTTAGCTAGCAAATGTGAAATTGCTCTTCCAAACCCACTTCCTGCACCACCTACAATAAAAAATCTATTTTCTACTTCAAAGTTCATAATCAACCTGTCTGCCTAAGGCATTATAATTTATAATTGACAAATTTATAAAAATCCAAGTACATACCTCTCTGCCACTCCCATTTCAAAATGAAACCTGAAACCTAAAACATACTACCCAATATCTAATTTTTAACTTTTTTTCATATATTTACCCTTTTGGTGTAATTGCCACCACAAACACTTATACATTCTTTCATGAAATCAAAACCCAATTACGAAGAATTAAAGCTTGAAAATGAGTTTCTTAGAAAACAATTAGCCGATAATACGGCTAATTTTAAATACTCTGATTTTGTTAATAATAACAATGCGGTTATTCTTCTAATAAATCCAAAAACAGGAAATATATATTTTGCAAATGAAGCGGCTGTAAAATTCTATGGTTATACCAACGAGCGGTTAATAGGTATGAATATTAGTAACATTAACACACTCCCTCCTGAGGAAATAAGGATTAATATGGAGGAGGCTATGAAAAATAATCATAATTATTTCACTCAAAAACATAAACTTGCTAGTGGGAAAATAAAAGATGTTGAAATATATCAAACAAAATTAACAATAGATAATCAGGTAATATTTTCAGTTATTGTTCATGATATTTCTAAACGTATAAGTTCAGAGAAAGAACTCAAGTTTAGCCAACAACAGTTAAAGCAAAGCGAAGCGAAATTTAGGAGCTATGCTGAAAATGCACCTAATGGAATTTTTGTTTCCAATGAATTAGGTAGCTTCATTGAGGTAAATGAAGCAGCAGCAGAAATAACTGGTTATTCGCAAGGTGAATTATTAAAAATGAATCTTATAGACCTTGTTCCACCAGATGATCAAGGCAATGTAAAAAAACATTTTGAGTTCTTAGTAAAAACAGGCAAATTTGTTGGCGATATTTCTTTCAGTACAAAAAGTGGAAATCTTAGATATTGGACGGTAAATTCTGTCAAACTTTCTGAAACCCGATTTCTGGTATATGTAACTGACATTACTGAAAAAAAGATTAACGAGCTTGAATTAAAAGAAAGTGAAAACAGTTTACGTGCACTCTTCAACTCAATGAAAGATATAGTTTTTGAGATAGATAGAGATGGAACATATATTAATATAGCACCAACATCACCCGAATTATTGTATAAAATCCCACAGGAAGCAGTTGGCAAAACTCTCCATGATATATTTCCTAAAACTGAAGCTGATCTATTTCTTGCATTTATAAAAAAAACTCTTGACTGTGGGATAAGTAACACCATAGAATATCCATTAACCATTAATAAAGAAATAAAATGGTTTGAAGGAACGGCAAATCCTAAAACAAAAAATACAGTACTCTATATTGCAAGAGATATAACTGAGAAAAAATTGGCTAAGGCAGAACTATTGGAGAGTGAATCAAGATTCAGACTTTTAGCAACAAATACAACAGATGTAATTTGGACAACAGACCATAATTTTAACCTTACTTATGTAAATGATGCAGTTTTGAACTTTTTGGGTTATACACCCGAAGAGTTTATTGGCTTAAACACAGCTGTATTTACTACCGAAACAGGATTATTAAAAATTAATAATCTAGCCAAAAATATAGTATCCAGCCTTAACTTGAAAGAAGTTAAGAAACACAAAATTGATATTAAACAAATTAAAAAGGATGGTAGTATTATCGATGTTGATTTATCAGCAAATGCAATTTTAAATGACAAAGGAGAATTAGTTGGATTTCAGGGCAGATCAATTGATATTACAGACAGGAAAAAACTGGAGTTAGATTTAGTTAATGCCAAGATCAAGATTGAAGAAAGCGAAAAAAAATTCCGCGAACTTTTTGAAAAGTCAGGCGATGCTGTGTCAATTCTAAAAAATGGAAAATTTACTGACTGCAATCAGGCAACTGTAAAATTGCTAAATCACAAAACCAAGGATGATATATTGAATCTACACCCATCAAAATTCTCGCCAGAATTACAAAACGATGGCCGAAGTTCGGAAGAAAAAGCTAATGAAATGATGAAGACAGCACTTAAAAATGGCACACACCGTTTTGAGTGGACCCACCTAAGAAGTAATGGAGATGCTTTTCCGGCAGAGATATTGCTGACTGCAATTTCTCATGAACCCAACAATGAAGTTATACATACAGTTTGGAGAGATATTACAGAACGTAAAAAAGCCGAACAAAAAATAAAAGCAGCTAAAGAATACCTCGAACAATTAACCAATTCAATGTGGGATTCTGTTTTTTCAATAAAAATGCCTGAAAGGGTTATCGAATGGGCTAACGATTCTTTTAATCAACTAGGGTATGACCCTGAGACATTAATTGGAAAAGATACATCATTTCTATATGCGAGTAAAGATGAGTTTAAAGCCTTCGGAGAGAAAATTAAAACTGCCATTAAAAAAGGCAACGATGTACTACATGACAGCCAACTATTAAAAAGAAAAAATGGTAAAATATTTCCGGCAGAAATTATTCTTACTTTTCATAGAGAAAATAATGACGTAGTAAGTTCTACAAGCATTGTTAGAGATATTACTACTCGGGTTTATACCGAAGAAAAAATGAAAGAATTAAATGAAGACCTTATAAATCAAAATGAAGAATACCAGGCACTAAATGAAGAATTAGGAAAAAGTTTTGACCACATTAAAAGTATTAATACGGAGCTGGAAATAGCTAAAGACAGAGCAGAAGAAAGTGATCGCCTAAAATCGGCCTTCCTTGCCAATATGAGTCATGAAATAAGAACACCTATGAACGGAATTTTGGGTTTTGCAGGCTTATTAAAACTTCCCACCCTTACAGAAGAACAATTAACCAAATATGTAAATATAATTGAAAAAAGTGGAGCTCGAATGCTAAATATTATCAATGATTTAATTGATATATCAAAAATTGAAGCCAAACAAATGGAAGTTAGTGTTTCCAATTGCAACATTAATGAACAATTAGAATATTTGCATACTTTTTTCAATCCCGAAGCTCAAAATAAAGAGCTCAAACTTTTATTTAACAGCGATTTGGTTATCGATTATGCCAATATTGAAACTGATAGAGAAAAGCTATATGCAATACTTACAAACCTCATTAAGAATTCCATAAAATACACTCACAAGGGAAGTATTGAATTTGGGTACAAAAAGAAAGGCAAGAACCTCGAGTTTTATGTTGAAGATACTGGTATTGGAATTCCGTCAGACAGACTCGATGCAATTTTTGATCGATTTGTACAAGCAGATATTGAAGACAGTGAAGTTTATGAAGGCGCGGGTCTGGGTTTGGCAATATCAAAAGCATATGTTGAAATGCTTGGTGGAAAAATCTGGGTAAAATCTATTGAAAAGAAAGGGACACAGTTTTATTTTACAATTCCATATATTACAAATACGTTAAAATCAGAGATAACAAAGGTGGAAGATATTATGCCTGCAGATACTAAACCAATATCAAAAAACCTAAATATTTTAATTGCTGAAGATGAAGAATTTGCAGACAAATACCTCACTATTATTGTTAAAGATATTAGTAATAATATTTATCATGCTAGAACAGGAAAAGAAACTGTTGAACTTTACCAAAAAAACCAAGATATTGATTTAATATTAATGGATATCAAGATGCCGGTTATGGATGGTTACGAGGCAACTAAAGAGATACGCAAATTAAATAAAGATGTTATAATAATTGCTCAAACTGCCTATGCAATTGAAGGAGATCGTGAAAAAGCAATTAAGGCAGGATGCGATGATTACATAACTAAACCTATTGATAAAGATGAACTTATAGAGATGATAGAGAAATTGGTTTGAGGTATTGGTTTCGGGTTTGATGTTTCGGGTTTTGGGTTTGAGGTTTCGGGTTTCGAGTTTGGAGTTTAAATTAAATATATGGCGACAATAAAACGATTTGAAGACTTAGATATATGGCAATTGGCTAGAGAGTTATGTCGGGATATTAATTTGATTATAACTACAACAACTTTAAATAAGAATTATAAACTAAGAGATCAAATAGATGCCTCTTCTGGATCAGTTATGGACAATATTGCTGAGGGATTTGAAAGAGATGGAAAGAATGAGTTCAGGCAATTTTTATCAATAGCAAAAGGATCATGTGGAGAAACACGCTCACAGTTATACAGAGTATTCGACAGAAAATATATAGACACTGAATTGTTTGAAAAAACTAAGGAGAAAACAAATGTCTTGAGTAATAAGATTGGTGCGTTTATAAACTATTTAAATAATACAGAATATGCAGGAACAAAATATAAGAAACAATAAGTTTGGGGTTTCGGATCTGAAGTTTCGGGTTTCGGGTTTCGGGTTGGTTATGTTACAACCTGTATTTAACTTGAAACACGAAACTATAAACTCAAAACTATAAACTCAAAACTTTAAACACGAAACCATAAACACGAAACCATAAACACGAAACTAAAAACATAAAATTTAAAAATGAATAAACTTAGTGATATTCTAAAACTACTAAATGAACAGAGGGGTTTCGACTTCTCAGGTTATAGAAGATCAATGCTGGAGCGTAGAATTCAAAAAAGAATTTATGCTACCAAAAAAAAGAACTCCAAAGGTTATTTAGAATATTTAGCAAACAATCACAACGAATTGGATAACCTGATTGATGTATTCACAATTAATGTTAGTAGTTTCTATAGGAATTCGATGACTTTTGAATTTATTTCAAGGTTGACTTTCCCTGAAATGATATCAACAAAAACTAAGAAAAATGATAACACAATTAGAATATGGTCAGCTGGCTGTTCATTTGGTGAAGAGCCATATTCAATTGCTATATCTTTAAATGAATATTTAAAGAAAGAGGATACCATTTTTGATGTAAATATTTTTGCTACTGATATCGATAAAAAGGCTCTTGCAAGAGCATCAAAAGGTGTATATAGCTTTGAAAATATTAAAAATGTAAAACTTGGAACGTTTAATAAGTATTTCACTAAAAAAGAAGATCAGTTTAATTTAATTTCTGAAATTAAGAATATGGTACAGTTTTCATTCTATGATTTACTCGATAGTAACAATACAGCTCCTCCAAATAGTATATTTGGTGGCTTCGATATTATATTATGTCGCAATGTATTGATTTATTTAGAACCTGAATATCAAAAAACCATTTTCAATAAATTGTATAAATCACTTAATAAAAACGGCTATTTGGTATTAGGTGAAGCCGAAGTACCAATTGAGAATTATAAAAATAAATTTAGCAGAGTAAATAATTGTTGTAAGATATTTAGAAAGAATGGGTGAGTTGAATTGTTGGGTAATGGATTTCTTTCCACTCAATAAATATACAACTCAACAAAAAAACCATTAATTAAAAATATGAAACCATTAAATTAAAAATATGAAACCATTAAGATTCAAAAGCATAAGAACCCGTTTGTTATTCTGGTTTCTTCTTCTATCGTTAACACCATTAGCTATAGGAATTATTATAACCTTTTATCAGCAAAAGAAAGAAATTGAAAAACAAACATTTGAGAAATTAATTGCCATTCGCGACTTAAAAGTACAACAACTTGAAGATTGGACATCAGAAAGAATTGCTGATATATTAACAGTATCTACGGATAATGAATTAATGGTGCTGGAAGATATACTACAAAAGGAAAATAAAGATCAAAATGATATTAAAAATATCAATAATATTAATCGCATACTAAAACGCTATTTGAATAACTATAGTTCATATATTGAACTTTTTATAATAAACCCAAAAACAGGTATAGTTTTTTCATCCACTAACAAAAACAATGAAGGAATTAATGAATCCGGTGATATTTGTTTCACAAAACCACTAGAAATCAGAAAAACTTATATTAGTGATATTTATTATTCAGATGACTTATCTATGATCACAATGACTATTTCATCTCCCATATTTAGCTCACAACATAATAATTCACAAATAATTGGCATATTAGGGGCACATGTAAATCTGGAAACTTCACTTTATAGATTGCTCTTACACAGAACAGGTTTGGGTGAAACTGGTGAAACACTTATTGTTAACAGCGATGGCTTAGCATTAAATGAACTCCGTTGGTATCAAAATGCACCATTAAAGTTAGAAATATCAGCCGAACCAGCTACACTTGATTCCCATGGAGAAACAGGTATTACTGTTTCTAAAGATTATCGAGGTGAAGAAATATTGGCTGCCTATACCTATATCCCTCAACTGGGCTGGGGGTTTGTTAGTAAACAAGACATTAGTGAGCTGAACAAACCAATAAAAACTTTACTATTAAACTTAATTTTATTGTTATTTATATCTTCTTTAATGATTGTAATAATTGTGTTTTGGCTTATTAATAAAATAGCTAAACCAATTGTTAATATTAATGAAGCAACTAAACAAATTAAAGACGGTGATTATTCAGTTCATACAATTATTGATTCCAACGATGAATTAGCATCTCTGGCTGAGTCAATTAATGAGATGACAAATTCAATAAGGTCACGTGATATAACTCAACAAGCTGTTGCAAACATCTCTGAAATTATGATTGGTCAGTCGACAATACAAAGCTTTGCTTCTGAACTGCTTAAAAAGTTAATGGAAATTACTAAAGCAAACATGAGTACTTTCTACATACTTAACAAAGGATCATCTCAATATGAACACTTTGCTTCTATTGGTGCAGATGTAGAGCGACTTCAACCTTTTAGTGCTGAAAACCCCGAAGGTGAATTTGGTAATGCACTTTCGCAGAAAAGTATTTACTATCTTCGTAACATTCCTGAGAACACTATATTTAAATACAAAACTACTGCAGGTGAAGCAACACCTCAAGAAATAATTACTGTTCCAATAATAGTTGGAACAAAAGTGGTAGCAATTATTTCACTTGTGAATATTCACAAATTCAGTAATGAATGTTATAATATCCTAAAACAATCGTGGATTGCAATTAATACTTCTTATTCTAGCATAACGGCTAGTGAGAGAACAAATATCCTTGCTGAGGAACTCTCTGCTAACAACCTAAAACTGGAGGCTCAAACCGAAGAGTTACAAGAACAATCAGAAGAACTAATGCGTACTTCAGATGAGCTACAGGAGCAAAACATAGAATTAATCGAACAACGTAAACAAGTGGAAGTTGCAAACAATCTAAAAAGTGATTTCCTCTCAAATATGAGCCATGAATTGCGAACTCCGCTTAATTCCATAATGGCATTATCAAGGGTATTGATTATGCAGGCGAATGAAAAACTTGATGATGAAGAAAATAATTATCTCGAAATAATAGAACGTAATGGGAAGCGATTGTTGTCTTTAATTAACGATATTCTAGATCTATCAAAAATAGAGTCGGGCAAAATGGAAATTGCACCTGAATTTATGTCAATCAAATCTCTTCTTTTCAGTATAAAAGAGAATATGCAAACCATATCCTCACAAAAAGATGTAGAACTAACCTTAAGTGTCGCTGATAACCTTCCGAGAGTTGAAACAGATGAAGCACGACTTTATCAGGTGTTCACAAATATTATAAGCAACGCAATTAAATTCACCGAAAAAGGAAGTGTGGACATAGAGGTTAATTACAATACTGAAAATGTTATTATTGATGTTAAAGATACCGGAATAGGAATATCTAAAGATGTTCTGCCTCATATTTTTGATGAGTTCAAGCAGGCAGATGGCTCTTCATCACGCCAGTTTGATGGTACAGGACTAGGGCTTGCTATTGGTAAAAAAATGATGGAAATACTTGGAGGCAATATTGATGTAAAAAGTAAATTAGGTAAAGGTTCTGTATTTACAATTACATTACCAATTAATTGGCACGAACCTAACAAACTAAAAGACCCCCTTGATTTCGCACATGTCTCCCAACAAGAAATAAAAGACTTAGTTCTGGTAGTTGATGATGACCCAAAGATTTTAGATGATATTTGTGACTATTTAGAAGAGGCTGGATATAAGTCATTAACTGCATCATCTGGTGAAAAAGCACTTCAGCTAGCCGAAAAATATCAACCAAGTGCCATCACTCTCGATATTATTATGCCTGACATGGATGGATGGGAAGTATTACAAAAATTAAAAGATAATCCAAAAACAAAGAATATACCGGTAATTATTATTTCCGTTTCAGACGAAAAAGATACTGGTTTCGCTCTTGGTGCTATGGGATACATAAGCAAACCAATTCATGAGAAAATTCTCTTGTCAGAAATATACAAACTTAATAAGCTTCCTGATAAAGTAATGATAGTTGATAATGATGATTTTGAGCTTAATCAAATGTCTGAAATTATTGAATCAGAAAAAATAGTAACGACACTGGCTTCAACAGGAAATGAATGTTTAAACCTTTTGGAGAATGAGATTCCTGATATCCTCGTTCTTGACTTAATGATGCCTGGTATAGATGGTTTTGAGGTATTGGATAAAATTAGAAGAAATAATGAAACACATGACTTGCCTGTAATCATCGTCACAGCTAAAAACCTTACAGAAAATGATCGCTCAAGACTTAGTGGACAAATTTCATCAATTGTAGCAAAGAGTGACACTTCACAAAGTGAATTAATTAAAGAGGTTAAACGGATTCTTAATAGGTTAAAAAGGTTGCGAGAAACAAATATTTCTGAAAAGGATGCAACGAAAAAACAAATATTAATCGTTGAAGATAATCCTGAAGCAATAGTTCAGATAAAGGCAGTTTTAGAAAAGGAAAATTACCTTGTTGATGTTGCTAACGGAGGACAGCAGGCACTTGATTATATAGTACATACATTACCCGATGGTATTATTCTCGATCTTATGATGCCTGACATTGATGGTTTTGATGTTCTCGATAAATTAAGAAGTACTAAAATCACAAAAAATATTCCCGTACTAATTCTAACTGCCAAAGATCTTAGTTCAGACGATTTAGCCAAATTAAGTGCCAATAATATTCAACAGTTAATTAATAAAGGTGATGTGGATATTGAAGGTTTGCTCAGAAGAATTAAATTAATGTTACAGCCTGCAACAAACCGCGGTATTCAAAGAGAAAAGAAACACGAAATCAGTCAGGCAACAAAATCAGCTTCAGTTGGTAAAAGCAACAAACCTACCATATTGGTAATCGAAGACAATCCGGACAACATGCTAGCTATAAGGGCAATACTTAAAAATAAATTTACCATTTTAGAAGCCGCAGATGGTGAAAAAGGGTTGAAAATAGTAATTTCTCAACAACCTGATTTGATACTCTTAGATATGTCACTTCCAAATATTGATGGAGAAGAAGTAGTAGGAATTTTAAAAACACTTGAGGAAAGTAAATCCATCCCCGTTATAGCTGTTACAGCTCAGGTAATGATTGGAGATAAAGAAAAATTTATGAATAAAGGCTGTGATGGTTATGTTTCAAAGCCTATTGATCAAGAAAAGTTACTAAATGAAATTAATAGATTTTTAAGTACAAGTTAACTTAAGGGAACATTGAGTGTTCACCTTAGGTTTTTGGCAGCAGCCAAAAAATTGCACAGAACGCAAAAGCGCAATATGAATACATAAGATGCAGCAATATTATATCAATATTATTCTAAAATGATGAAAAAAATACTCGCAATTGATGACCAAAGTGACAACCTTGTTACAATCAAAGGGGTTTTAAAGAATTTTTTACCTGATTGCAAATTATTCCTCTCACAATCAGGAAAAGAAGGAATTGCTATTGCTCAAAAGGAGCAACCCGACACTATTCTGCTGGATATAATTATGCCCGAAATGGATGGATTTGAGGCATGTAAGATATTAAAAAAGAATAAGTTAACCAAAGACATACCAATAATAATGATCTCTGCCTTGGGCCAAGATACCGACAGTAGAGTTAAAGGATTAAACTTAGGTGCAGATGCCTTTCTTTCAAAACCTTTTGTTCCCATCGAATTACAAGCCCAGATAAATGTAATGTTACGGATTAAAGAAGCTGAAGATAAACTTAAAATTGAAAAAAGTGATCTAGAAAATAAAATTGAAAACAGAACGAAGGAATTAGTTGAAAATGAGGAAAAATATAGAAATGTAGTAGAACGAGCAACCGATGGAATTTGCATAGTACAAGATAACATTGTTAAATTCGTTAACCCTCGTTTGATTGAAATTTGGGGTGGTAATGCTGAAAACGTAATTGGTAGGCCTTTTACTAATTTTGTTTACCCTGAAAATATTAAGAAATTGACTCTATATTACCAAAAGAGACTAGCGGGAAAAGATGTTCCATCAATATACGAAACAACACTACTTCATGACTCCGGCAGAAAAGTATATGTGGAAGTTAGTTCAGGAATAATAACATATTTAGGTAAGTCTGCAAACTTAGTTATTATCCGGGATATTAGTGATCGTAAGAAAGACGAACAAGAAATTACTAAATTATCAACTGCTGTTGAGCAAAGCCCGGCAGCTATTGCTATCACCGATCTTAAAGGTAATATTGAATACACTAACCCTAGATTTTCAGAACTAACTGGATATTCAGAAGAGGAATTAATAGGCAAGAATACAAGCATTCTTAAGTCCAACAATCACTCAAAAGATTTTTATAAGAAATTGTGGACTACAATATCATCAGGCAAAATATGGCGAGGTGTATTTGAGAATATGAAAAAAAATGGTGATCTATTTTGGGAAACAGCCTCCATTTCTCCAATCTTAAATAATAAAGGAATAATTACAAACTACATTAAAATTGCTGAAGATATAACCAAGAAGAAAAGAAATGACCAAATACAAAATGTAATTTATAACATTTCAAATGCTGCAAATACTAATCATAATCTTAAGCAACTTATTGGTATAATCCAGCAAGAATTAGGCAGAATAATAGATACTACAAATTTTTATGTTGCTCTTTACAACAATGAAGAAGATACTATTTCATTACCATTTTTTGTTGATGAGTATGAGGACTTTACTTCGCTTCCGGCCGATAAAACAATTTCAAAATATGTAATAAAAACACAAAAATCATTATTAGCTAGCTTGCAGAAGTTGAAAGAGCTAGAAAAAGCTGGTGAAATTCGCCGTTATGGACAAGATTCCTTAATATGGTTGGGAGTACCACTAAGAGTTGAAGGTAAAGTAACAGGAGTACTAGTTATTCAAAGCTATACTGATGAAAATGCCTTTGATGAGTCAGACGTGAAAATACTTGTATTTGTAAGTGACCAAATCAGTATTTCAATTGAACGCAAGAAAAAAGAAGAGAAACTACTATTTGCACTTGAAAAGGCAACTGAGTCTGATAGGTTGAAATCTGCATTCCTGGCAACCATATCACATGAATTACGCACACCCCTTAATGCTGTTATTGGTTTTTCAGATCTAATTAATAAGAGTTTACCTATTGAAGATGTTTATGATTATGCCACAATTATCAATTCAAGTGGTATTCATTTACTCAATATAGTTGAAGACCTGTTTGACATTACTTTAATAGAATCAGGGGAAACAAAAATTAGTAAAAAAGAAATTGAAATTAATTCATTTTTGAATGATATTAATAAGATAACAATAGCAGAACAAAATAAGTTAAATAAGAATAATATAATATTGAATTTAATAGTTCCAAAAACCGATGAGAAATTAGTTCTATATACAGATTCTTCAAAACTTAAACAGATATTTAGTAACCTGTTAAAGAATGCTCTTAAGTTTACACACACCGGACAGATTAATTATGGATTTAGTATTGAAGACATACAGGGCAAATCATATTGCAAGTTTTATGTTCAAGATACAGGTATCGGAATTTCAAAAGATAAACATGAGATCATTTTCAATATTTTCAGACAAATTGATGATAGCCATACAAGAACTTATGAAGGTACCGGAATTGGACTGTCAATATCCAAAAAATTAACTGAATTACTTGGAGGTAATTTATGGCTCGAATCGGAAGAAGGTATTGGCAGTACATTTCATTTTACAATACCACTCCAAGTAAATATTAAACCTGTTGTTAAAAAAGAAAAAAATACCGTAGAAGAAGTCTCAGTTAACTCAGAAAAAGATACAAACGATGGTAGAAAAACAATACTCATTGTTGAAGATGATCTTGACAGTCTGGAATTTTTGAAGATTTTACTTGAGATGGCTAATATTGATACCTGTGGGGCGCATAATGGTGAAGAAGCGATAAAATATTGTAACGAGAACTCACAAATTGATTTAGTCCTTATGGATATTAATATGCCAGTAATGAATGGCTTTGAAGCCACAAAGGAAATTAAAAAAATCAGACCCCTACTTCCAATTATTGCCCAAACTGCCTATGCAATAGCAGGCGATAAAGAAAAAGCAATAGATGCCGGATGTGATGATTATATATCAAAACCAATAAAAAGAGAAAAACTTATGGAGATGATAACAAGGTTAATTTAAGGCTAAGTGGATTAAGATTTCAGACTGCAGTTAACTTGAAAATGTAAAACAAAACTTTAAACACTTTATATGAGAAGAACAGGAGTTGTACATAAAGCTATAATTGCAATAGTTATATTAAATATGATATGCTTTTTATCTCATTCACAAAATTTTACATTTTTCGAAGTTGAGAATTTATCAAATCTAAGCAAAGAAAACTACTTCCGGCCGCAAATAAACGTATATGCTGAGTCATTTAAATCAAATCCAAAATTGGGTCTCTATTTTTTTGCTCTGGCAAATGAAAATTGGGGGCAGGCATATGGCGGAATAATAGTTAAACCACTTAGTTGGTTGTCGATTAAGCTGGGAGCAGGATTAGAAGTAAATAGTAACCCTTATCGATTTAATATTACTATGTTAGTCATGAAAAACAGATTCTATTTCATTCAAATATATGAATATGGAGGATCAGGTTTTTGGTATCATATTGTAGCCAACTACGAAGTATGCGATCGAAATTATTTAGGTGTAATTGCAAAAAGATATTATGGATTAGGTATTGACTACGAATACAAACTAAAAAATATTCCTTTAAAATTCGGGTTTTCTCCATTATATGATTTCGAAGATGATAATTTTAAATTTTTATTGGTAGGCAGATACAATCTTTAATAATAATAGCAAAATGATAGAATCGAAGATTACAAGGTTAATAAAACAGTCAATACCTTTGTTTATAGCAATATTGTCTTTTTCAATTTTATTAACAGGATCATTTATATTCTCAAATTACAGAAAAGCAATTTGGGAAAAAGATGCAAAAACCAGGCTTTATGAGATACTAATGACAAAAAAAACAAAGTTAGAAAAAGGACTTCATTCAAGGATTAACAATACAAGATGTGTTGCTGCTTATGTTTCATTAAACCCAGATATTTCAAATATAGAATTTTATAATTTAGCTGATGAACTAATAAATAATGATTCAGTAATAAGCACGTTGGCAATTGCCAGAAATTGCATCATTAATGCCATTTACCCTTTGCCAGGACACGAAGCCGCATTAGGATTAGATCTACTTAGCCATCCTGAACGTAAAGAAATTGTTGAAAAAACAATAGAAACGTATAGCACATTTATTGCCGGGCCTGTTGAACTAGTAGAAGGAGGAATGGCTTTTATCAGCTACACTCCAATATTTGATAAAAACAAAACCGGAGACAATAAATTTTGGGGAGTTACTGATATTGTATTTAACCAGGATATGCTACTTGATGAGGCCGAATTGAAAGAGAGTGAACTTGGTTTTTCATTCGCAATTAAAGGTTATAATGGACAGGGAGATGATGAAACAATTTGGTGGGGAAATCCTGATGTGTTTGACAAACAGCCTATTTCAATAGTAGTTGATCTTCCTCACGGTAGTTGGATATTAGCAGCAACCCCCGAAATAGGCTGGCCGGCTTATATCGATAAAAATAAAATTATTATTACATTGCTTATTATAAGCTCTTCGATTATCAGTTTATTAATATGGCTGTTTAGCAGAATAATGGTAAAAATTATTAAATCGGAGCAAGAGCTAAAAATACTTAATTCAACAAAAGATAAAGTTTTCTCAATTATTGCGCATGATCTGAGAACTCCTTTCAATAGCATTCTGGGATTAGCTGATTTATTAAATTCAAATTATACAGAACTCAATGAAGAAGAAAGGCAGGATTATATTAGTAATATATATATGGCATCAAAAAGCGCTTACGAATTGTTAGAAAACCTATTATTATGGTCAACAAATCAGCAAAATAAGATTGAAATATTAAAAGAAAATATTAACCTAAAAAAAATAGTTAATGAAGCAATTGCTGTATATATGCCTGGCTTAGAGCAGAAAAACATCACTCTTGATATTAGAATCCCTGAAACAATTACTGTTAATGCCGATAAGTTTGCAATAAAAACCATAATTGGAAACTTATTCAATAATGCCATTAAATTTACAAAATCTGAAGGGTATATTAAAATTGATGCCCATCATCAAGATAAATTTACCGAAATCAGTATTAGTGACAACGGTGTTGGAATTCCTGAAGAGGATATCCCAAAACTATTTCGTATTGAAGATAACATTACAACCATGGGTACTAAAAACGAAAAAGGGACTGGGTTAGGCTTGCTGATATGTAAAGAATTTATTGAAAATCACAAAGGAGAAATATGGGTGGAAAGTAAGCTAGGAGTTGGTAGCACTTTTTATTTTACTATACCAAACGATGCAGTTGACATTAACAACTAACATAAAATGTTTAGATTTGAAAAAACTAAGTAAAATACTATAATCCTAAAAAAAAATAAGTCATTTATAAGATGATTGAATAAGATAGAGTGAAGGGTAACAAAATATTAATAAATTGACCGAAAAACCAGTTCTTGCCTGAAACTTGATATAATAAACACAAAACCAAACTAATACAATGACGCAGATACACATTTCAAATTTTAATAAATTATTAAACTTCACATTATTGCTAGTTGCAATTTGGACTTTAATAATAGTTGGTTTATTATTTCGTGATCTTAGTTTACTAAATCATGCAACAGAAAATCTTGCAAAGAGAGAAGCTCTTGCACATTTTCAAAAAGATGAAGCATTTCGATTTTGGTCGGCTACTCATGGTGGGTTTTATGTTGTTACTAATGAACGTACTCCTCCTAATCCATATTTAGAGCATGTTCCGGAGCGTGATATAGAAACACCATCGGGTGTGAAGCTAACATTAATGAATCCTGCGTATGCATTACGGCAGATGTTCGAGGAATATAAGGAAACCTATGGTGTATCTGGTCATATTACTTCATTACTTCCTTTACGCCCCGAAAATACACCCGATGATTGGGAACGCTCAGCACTTGAATCGTTTGAAAATGGTGAAACTGAATTAAGCGAGTTGACAAACCTTAATGGAGAGCCACATCTGCGTTTTATGAAACCTCTAATTACTCAAGAAGGGTGCCTTAAGTGTCATGAGCATCAGGGCTATAAAGTTGGAGATGTTAGGGGCGGCGTAAGCGTTTCAGTACCTTTAAGTGCTTATTATGCAGAGGAAGATAGTACAACCGTAACTCACATTATTTCGTTTGCAGCTTTATGGTTATTAGGCCTGATAGGGCTGATTATTAGTTACAGGATTAATAAAAAAAGTAGAAAAGAAAAAGAAAATGCAGACAGATTACTTCAAGAATCGCATAATAAATTAGAGACCAGAATAATTGAACGTACTAATGAATTAAAAATTGAGATTGAAAAACAACGAATAGTTGAGAAAAAACTAATAGAAAGCCAGGAGTTATATAAAGGGATAATTAATAGTACAGCCAGTGCTATTGCAGTATATAAGCCAACTGATAATGGTAAGGATTTTATTTTCCTAGATTTTAACCCAATGGCTGAAAAAGTGGATAAAGTTACAAGGGAGAATGTAATTGGCAAAAAAGTTTCTGAAGTATTTCCCGGAGTAGAACAATTTGGATTGCTAAATGTGTTTCAGGATGTAGCAAGTTCAGGTATTTCCCAACATTTTCCTGTTTCGTTTTATAATGATAACAGGACAAAAGGGTACAGAGATAATTATGTATTCAAACTGTCATCAGGTGAAATTATTGCAATTTATCAGGATGTTACAGAAAGAGAGTCGGCGAAAAAAGAAATCACAAAGCTTTCAAAAGCAATTGAACAAAGCCCCTCTGTTATTACAATTACAAATTTAAAGGGAGATATAGAATATGTAAATCCAAAATTCACCGAACTAACAGGATACACTTTGGACGAGGCAAAAGGTAGTAACCCAAGAATTTTAAAATCAGGCAAACAACCACCTGAAGTTTATAAAGAATTATGGGATGTGATTACTTCAGGAGAAACATGGCGTGGAGAACTTCACAATAAGAAAAAAAATAACGAATTATTCTGGGAAGCAGCTTTGATTTCACCAATTTTTGATAAAAAAGGTAAAATAACAAATTATTTGAAAGTTGCCGAAGATATTACAGAACAAAAGCGTAACGATAAAATCCGGCTGGTGTTATTTAACATTGCAAAAGCTGTTACTACAACAGATACTTTAGCAGAACTAATTAGTCAAATTCAAGATATACTTGGAACAATTATCGATACTACGAACTTTTATGTTGCCCTGTACGACGAGACGAATGATACACTTTCTTTACCTTACTACTCTGATGAAAAAGATAGTTTTACATCCATACCAGCTGCTAATACATTAACCAAATATGTTATAGATACAAAAAAACCACTATTAGCTGACCTAAAGTTAAAAGAAAAACTTGTTAAAGAAGGAAAATTAAAACTTAAAGGAAGTTTATCAAAAGTATGGCTCGGTGTGCCATTTAGAGTAGAAGGCGAAATAATTGGTGTTTTTGCAGTTCAAAGTTACAAGGATAAAAAAGCATTTAATATGTCCGACATGAAAATGCTTGAATTCGTTTCAGATCAAATAGGTCTTTCAATAGATCGAAAAAGAGCAGAGCAGAACTTATCATCAGCTTTACAAAAAGCTAATGAATCCGATCGTTTGAAAACAGCATTTTTACAAAACATAAGTCATGAAATTCGTACTCCGATGAATGGTATTTTCGGTTTCTCAAGTTTACTTAAAGATACTAACCTTAGCTCCAAAGAGCAACAATCGTATATTGATGTTATTATGATAAGTGGTAAGCGAATGCTTGATACTCTTAACGATCTTATGGATATTTCTAAGCTGGAAACAGATCAGGTAAAGTTAAAATATTCAAATACTAATGTTAACAATGAGCTTAGAAACATTTATACATTCTTTAAACCCGAAGTTGATAGGAAAGGAATTATATTTAGTTTAACCACACCCCTAAAGGATTATGACGTAAATATTAGCACTGATAAAGAAAAACTATATGCAATATTATCTAATCTCGTAAAAAACGCCATAAAATATACTCATACCGGCAATATTGATTTCGGTTATAAGAAAATTGATAAATTCCTTGAATTTTATATAGTTGATACCGGTATTGGAATACCAAAAGACAGACAAAAAGCAATTTTTGACCGATTTATACAAGCCGACATAGAAGATGTTAAGGTATATGAAGGCGCAGGACTTGGATTATCAATTTCTCAGGGTTACATTAAAATGCTTAAAGGTGAAATATGGGTTGAATCAGCTGAAGGAGCAGGCTCACAGTTTTATTTTACAATACCATACCACCCTGATAAAAAGGAAAAAGTAAAACAAACAAACAAACAAAATAATATAAAATTACCAAACCCTAAATTAAACTTACAGGTATTAATAGTTGAAGACGAAGAGGTTGCTGATAATTACCTTAGCATAATACTTGATGATGTAACATCCTCAATTTTACACGCTAAAAATGGCTTAGAAGCCGTTGAAATTTATCGTAACAATCCAACAACTGATTTAATACTAATGGACATAAAAATGCCTGTTATGAGTGGCTATGAGGCAACCCGAAAAATAAGAGAGTTTGATAAAGAAGTAGTAATTATTGCCCAAACAGCATTTGCTCTTGTAGGTGACAGAGAAAAAGCACTGGATGCAGGGTGTAATGATTATATTTCAAAACCAATTAATAAAGATAAATTAGTGGAAATAATTAGAAAATTGATTGACGAATAATAAGTTCCGGATTTTGGGTTTGAAACCTGACACTTAAAACTTTGAACTTAAAACTTGAAACTTTGAACTCTAAACTTAAAACACTTAAAATGAAAGATCGTACTAAAGATCAGCTACTAAAAGAGATCAAAATTTTACAGAAGGAAAATGCAAAATTATTAAAGGATAAAGAATATTCTCAGTTAATTGCTGAAAATATACACAACAGTATTGCCATTACAACTTTCGACCTGAAAGCTAAATTTTTATATGTAAATCCATCTGTAAAGCAAGTTTTTGGCTATGACCCCAAAGATATGGTTGGAAAATCGTTTTTTGATTTTATTCGTCCCAATGAAAAAAAAACCTTATTACCAATTTTAAAGAAATACTTAAGCAATATTATAAAGAAAGTTTTCAGAATTGATGATCCTAATCTTTTTGAAAATATAGAATTTCATTTTAAAGCAAAAGACGGAAGTTGGCATCATTTGCAGAGTACAATAAATATTATTGGAAAAAATTTACTTGCTGTAACAAGAGACATAACAGCAAGTATTCAAAAGATTGAAATACTTACCCAAAGTGAACTTTATCTTACTGCCATAAACAAAGCTACAACTTTGTTACTACATAATAGTGATATTCCATATCAGGAATTTGTTGATATTATTGGAAAAGCATCAAAGGCAAGCCGTACTTATATTTTTATTAACGGCAAGAGTATCAAAGGTGAATTACTAACAAGTCAAATTGCTGAATACTGTGTTTCCGGTATTAATCCTGAAATTGATAATCAGGAATTGCAAAACCTTCCTTTTAGCAAATGGGTACCTCGCTGGGAGAAAACACTTTCTGAAGGTAATATTATTGCTGGTAATGTTGCTGAGTTCCCATCTAATGAAAGAGAAATACTAGAACCTCAAGGTATTAAATCCATTTTAATAATACCAATTATTATCGATGATAAATTTTGGGGGTTCATTGGTTTTGATAATTGTGAGGATGTAAGGAAATGGTCTGAAACAGAACAATCTTTTTTAGAAACAGCAGCAAAAAATCTAAAGCAGGAAATAATAAGGTGCCAAAATCACATACAACTTGAAGCTGAAAATATCAGGTTTCAAACAACATTAGATTCTATTGATGCTACTATATATGTATCTGATATACAAACTTATGAGCTTTTATTCTTAAACAAGTTAGGGAAAGAGCTTACTGGTGAAAATGTTGGTAAGAAATGTTATTTAACTCTACAGAAAGGGCAAACTAAACCCTGTAGTTTTTGTACCAACCACTTACTGCTCGATGAAAATGGCAAACCTAAAGAATCATATGTGTGGGAATTTAAAAATACAATTACTAATAGATGGTATGAATGTCATGATACAGCAATAAGCTGGACAGATGGAAGACTAGTAAGATTAGAAATAGCAACAGATATTACAGACAAAAAAGAAATAGAATTAACGCTAAAAAAACAAACAAGTGAGCTCATTGAACACAACATCGAATTAGATGATTTTTCACATACTGTTGCTCATGATTTAAAGAATCCCCTTTCTCAGATTACTGGATTTGCTAAACTAATACAAGATGATTTTGACAACCTAAAAAAGGATACAATTCATGAATACATAAATAAAATTGTAGTCAGTTCTAATAGAACAGATCGAATAATAAACAGCTTACTTCTGCTTTCAAATGTGAGAAAATCAGAGGTTCAGAAAGAAGAATTAAACATGGCTACAATTGTTAGTGAATCATTAGATCGGTTATCACAAACAATTGAAAAGTTTAATTCTAAGATAATATTACCATCAGTTTGGCCTACAACACTTGGTAATCATATCTGGATTGAAGAGGTTTGGGTAAATTATATCATAAATGCCATTAAATATGGAGGCGAGCCCCCTATAGTAGAAATTGGCTATGACATTGAAACCAAAGAAAAGGGGAAAGGTGAAATCGTACGTTTCTGGGTTCGTGATAACGGTAACGGTATTTCTGAGGACGATCAGCGATTATTATTTAAGAAATTCGAACGCCTTGATCAAGCAGAAACACAAGGATATGGGTTAGGTCTCTCAATTGTTCAGCGAATTATTGAGAAACTAAACGGAGAAGTTGGTTTGGAAAGCACAATAGGAAACGGCAGTATTTTTTATTTCACACTACCATTAAGTAAAAATAACAAAAAGGACAAAACTTTAACTCATGATTCAGTCAAGTTGAAATCGAATGTAGATATCCAGGAGAATAATAAAATTACTGATGATAAACTACTTAAAATATTAATTGTAGAAGATGAAGACACATCGCATAATCTGTTTACAATAGTAATTAAACCCATAAGCAGGGAAACCCTACATGCTATAAGTGGCAAAGAAGCTATTAAAATATGTAAACAAAACCCCGATATTGATTTGATAATAATGGATATTCAAATTCCAATTATAGATGGCTATGAAGCAACAAGAGAAATACGCAAATTTAACAGCACTGTAAAAATTATTGCACAAACTGCCTATCCTAACTCCAGCTATTCTGCAGATGCGCTTGAGGCAGGCTGTAACATAGCTATTACAAAACCAATAAATATTGAAGAACTAATGGGTATAATAAAGGAATTATTAGATTAGCGGCAAAATTTAGATTTAATAATAATTTTGATCAGTCTGAACAACTATGACCAAAAAAGAAAGATACAACTTTGTAATAGAATATTTTAAAAAAAACATGCCTGTTGCCGAAACAGAGCTTGATTACAGAACTCCTTATGAATTATTGGTGGCGGTTATACTATCTGCTCAATGTACCGATAAACGAGTGAATATTATAACTCCGGAGTTTTTTAGTTCATATCCAACCGAAAATGAATTGGCAGTAGCTGAGATTGGAGATATTTTTGAATTTATAAAAAGTTGCTCATTTCCAAATAACAAAGCAAAGCATCTCTCAGGAATGGCTAACATGCTAAAAAATGAATTTAAAGGGGTTGTTCCATCTGATATTGATAAGCTCCAAAAGATGCCAGGAGTCGGTCGTAAAACTGCCAATGTAATTGCTTCTGTTGTGTTTGGTCAACCTGCAATGGCAGTTGATACGCATGTTTTTAGAGTGAGTGCACGAATAGGATTAACCACAAATTCTAAAACTCCACTTGAAACTGAGAAACAACTCGTTAAGCATATTCCTAAAGAAATAATTCCGCTTGCTCATCATTGGCTTATTTTACATGGCAGATATGTTTGCAAGGCAAGAAAGCCACTTTGTGAAGAATGCGGATTGACTTCATTTTGTAAATACTTTCAAAAGCAAGCTGTCATTCCGATTGAATCCGACCAGATGGAGGATGAATAGAGGAATCTCCTTTGAGAAAGCAATTAGCTGGAGAGATTCCTCTGCTCACATTCTCCGTTTCGCTCTGAATGTTCGGTCGGAATGACAGTGTGGTTCTGTGTTATGGTAAACCGATCCGCTAAGTCCAATGCGATTTAGCTGATCTTTAGCTCTCTAGCTTATTTCACTAAAAGGCAGTCTGTTTAATATTGATCTACCAAGTGTAATTTCATCTGTATATTCCAATTCATCGCCAACGGCTACACCGCGGGCAATTGTAGTAACTTTTATGTCGAAAGTCTTAATCAACTTATAAATATAGTAATTAGTTGTATCCCCTTCAACAGTTGCAGGTAGTGCAAGTATAATCTCCTTAATATCTTCAGTATTTACTCTACGAACTAAATGTGCAACATTAATATCGTTTGGCCCTATTCCTTCAATAGGGTTTATTATCCCTCCTAATACATGATACAAGCCATTGAACTGAACAGTTTTTTCAATAGCAAGTACATCCCTAATATCTTCTACTACACAAATAGTGTTTTCATCCCGTTTATGGTTTGAACAAATATCACAAATAGCTGAATCCGAAATATTATTACACTTGCTGCAAAACTGTATATCACTTCGCAAGTTAACAATAGCTTTGCCAAGATTATCAGCATAACTTGCATCTTCTTTAAGTATATGCAGGGCAAGTCTTAATGCAGTTTTTTTCCCAATTCCGGGTAACCGGCTTAACTCAGCAACGGCAGATTCTAATAATTTAGATGAATAGTCGTTCAATTTATTATGTAATTTTACACGGCAAAGTTAACATGTTCATAAAATAAATAATTTAATTGTTGTAAAAATTGATAATATAATGAAGATATTGTGGCTACTATTAATTGTATTCTTGGCTAACGTGGTGAATTTAAATGCTCAGCAGGTTAATCAGCTTAATGAAGATGGTGAAAAAGAAGGCATATGGATTAAGTCCTTTGATAATGGTAATATTAAATATGAAGGACAGTTTCGTAATGATAAGCCATACGGAAAGTTTACATATTACTTTAAAAAGGGTAGTGTAAAAGCTGTCAGTGTTTTTTCGGATGATGGAATATTTGCACATACAGTAACCTATTATGATGGTGGTAATCTAATGGCTGAAGGTAAGTATGTTAATCAGAAAAAGGATGGTCTGTGGAAATACTATTTAAATGAAGAATCAAACCCTGTTGTTTCAACTGAAACATATAATAATGGTGTTCTTGATGGTGAAAATATTACATATTATCCTGATACCGGAGAACCTGCCGAAATATTATTGCTTGAGAATGGAAAGAAAAACGGCAAACTGCTTAAGTACTTTCCTGATGGTAAATTAATGACAGAAAGTTACTACAAAGATGGTTTAATGGATGGAAAATTTATACATTATCATCCTGATGGGAAAATTCAAATACAAGGGCAATACAGTAATGGCATACAGGTTGGGGAATGGAAATTTTTTGATGAAAATGGTAAGCCAGTGGATAAAGATGAGTTTAAGAAGCAGGAAGAAGTGAAGGAAATAAAATAATTGGTTTTGGATTACGAGTTATTGCTTGAAAATAAGGTTGTTATATCGATTAATTTTGGAATAACATTTGCAGTTGCCTGCAATAGCCTATGCTCTGACTGATGCCCATTTGAAACCAAAACACAATCCACTTCTAGACCAGATGCTACCTCAAAATCATGAACAGTATCACCAATCATTAGTGTCTCAGTTACATTAATATCTGCCTTTTTAATCAAGCCTCTACCCATCTCAAGCTTACTATGTGCATAATGATCATTAATACCTGAAATATCATCAAAAAAATCAAATATTCCTTTTTCGGTTAGTGAATTAACCAAGTTGTCATGCTCCATTGCTGAAAGAACCAACTGCTTAAAACCTAATTTTTTAAAAAAATTCAGTACATCAGTAACACAAGGAAATAAATCGGCCCGGCCAATATTTGAATAGTATTGATTTATAAATTCCATTGCAGGAACTTCAAAATCTTCTTTGCTAAAATCAAACCCTATTGCGTTATAATAATCAACTACGGGAAATGTAAATAGTTTGCGATAGTCGTTAACATCAATTTGTTGCATATTACGTTTGCTCAGTACTTTATTCATACACTCAACACAAAGTTCTGCATCATTTAATAAAGTCCCATTCCAATCCCAGATTATAGTTGTTTTATTGCTAATTTGCATTATGGTTTATTGATACTTAAATTTTGATATGCTTCTTTGGACTTGCTGTTAGTATTTCTAAAAACTCTATCTAAACATTCTCGATTAATATACTACTATCATCAAAAACATGTATTATATTATAAGGCATTGGGCTATCACATAAACTTCTGTGATGCTCCTTTTAGGAATTTCTTGAAAACAGAAGCTGACAATTATAAGTATTCCTAAACAAATATCGGAATACTAGTTTAGTATTCTATACCTTCAACTTAATATTATTCTTCTGCTTTTTTAGTGGTAGTTTTTTTTGCAGCGGTTGTTACTTTTTTTGCAGCGGTTGTTACCTTTTTTACAGCGGTCTTTTTAGCTACTTTAGGTTTTGTAGGTGCTTTTTCTTCAGTTGAATCTGCTTTCTTAGAGGTTGCTGTTGTTTTTTTAGCTGCAGTAGTTTTCTTTGGTGTTGCTACTTTTTTGGCAGTTGTGGCTTTTTTTGCCGGAGTTTTTTTAGTAGCTGCTTTTTTAACTTCTGCTATCGGAGCAGCAACTTCTTCGACTTCAACAACTACTTCTTTATCAATAGGAACAGTTTTTTTAACCGACTTTTTCTTTACAGGTGCAACAAATAATGGTGTTCTGTTTTTGCGTCTTTTTTTACCATACGATCCTAGAATAATTTTACCTCTTTTCGTTTTTTTGTCACCTTTTCCCATCTTAGTAGTTTATTGTTAATAATATGCTGTAAAATTATGAAAAATCATTTACTATGCAAGATAAGACCGCTTAAATATTAAAATATTAGATTCTGTAAGAAAATACCTGAATTGGGTTGCGGGTTGAATAGTTTTGAATTTAGCGTATAAGGCTTAGTAAGTTCAGAACTAAAACTCAAAACATAAAGGCTAATAACCTAAAACACACCATTACACCATCGTTTTTTAGGAATAGACTGTAATTATCAGGAATGATAAAACAAGTATTTTGAAATAAACTGCTCAATACATGGTTGACATATAAATTATTTTATATTTGCTCACTTTTGTAATTATCACCTTTTTCATGAAGATTTCATACTTATTTGTAGTCATTAATTTCCTTTATCTAAATGTAGCTGTTGAAGGACAAGAAGTAGGGGAGTGGAAATTGGTTAAGGACAGTGATAATATTAAGGCCTTCGTAATGAAATCTCCTACCTCAGAAATAAACAAGGTGAAGGTAGAAACTATTATCGAAACAACATTATCGGAACTTGTTGCTCTTATGAAGGACACGGAAAATCATCGTAATTGGGTTTTCTTAAATGAAGAAGCTAGTTTAATTGAAGAGACTGATGATTTTAATTGGAAATACTATGGTCGTTCAGATGCTCCCTGGCCAGTAACCGACAGAGATTTTATAACAGATATTACATTGCAACAAAACCCTATCGATTATTCAGTTATAATTTCATCTTTTGCTATTCCTGGGTTTTTACCGGAGAATGAGGATTGCATTCGAGTTCCATACGCTACATCAAAATGGACTTTTAATCCTATTGGAAATGGCTCTATCCATATTACTTTGGTGCTTGAAGCAGATATAGGAGGTAAAATACCCAAGTGGTTTACTAATCTACTAGTAACAAAAGGTCCCCTAACTACTATGAATGGCTTGGTTAATGAGTTAAAAACCAATAAATATAAGGATGTGAAGCTTGATTTTATTGAGGAGCTTTAGCCTGATTAATTCATGTGTTTAGCCTGATGCAGATGTGAGGCGACTGAACCTGACGATATAGTAATCTATTTCAAAGGTTTAGCAACGAAGCAGATGCATTGAAATAAACACACTTTAGTATAAAATGACAAAAACATTTTTGTTCTCTTCATCATCAATTATCTGACATAGTGATAATAATAATACTATTGTCTTTTTCATGAATTATTCAGGTTAGATAATATTCACTACTTCTTAAAAGTCAATTTCAAGATTTAATTGATCTTTAAGTTTAAGAATATCTGGATATTTTTTAGTCATTTCAGTAAATTTCTCGCGGTCGGTATATGCTGTTTTTTGAGCACTCTTTTCCGGAGTAACTGCTTGCAGTTTTATTTGATTGTTATTTAACTCGTCTTTTAAAAATTCGAGTAATGATGTCACTGACAATAGGTCTTGGGAAATAATCATTGAGTCAACCTTGTATTCAATTAAAAAATTGTTTTTTAGTACAGGTTTGTATTTTGCTATAGCATTTGAAAAGCTGGGAGATTTTTTCATATATGAAGCTGTAAACAATTCCCATATTTCGTTAAGTTTTTCCTGAGTAAATTCAGTTGTAATAGCTTCTTCAGGTTCTTCAACAGTGTCTTTGTTTTTCTTTTTTAAAGCTTCTAACCCTTGCTTAATAGAAATATTTTTAATTGTACGGCCATTACCTTTTTCTTTTGGAACTATATTTCTTGTGGTACCTTCTGATTTATTGCTAATTGTTTTGTTTTCAGGTGATAATTCTGTCTTTTTTTCTTCAACTACTGTTGATTTCTCTTCAGTTTTATTTTGTGTGTATTCAGGTTTTTTTTCCACAACCGCAGAACTGGCTTGTGCAGGTTTAGAAATATATTCAATATTTTTTTTAACTGTTGGTTGATTAACTGTTTGATTAGAAATAATTTTGCTTAATTCAAGCAGGGCAATTTCTATATGTAATCTTTTGTTACTACTGCTTTTATAGCTAAGGTCGAATTTATTACAGATATTTAGTGAGCTAAGCAGAAAATTTGGTGAACAGCTACTTGCCTGATTTGTATATTTGTCTTTAAGCTGACCACTTGCGTGCATTAATTGCACAGTTGCAGGGCTTTTAAGAACCAATAAGCTACGTAAGTGTTCAGATAATCCAACAATAAAATGCTGTCCGTCGAAACCGTTCTCAATAATTTCATTAAAAATGAGAAGAAGATTTGGGATATCGCTATGAATTAGAAAATCAGTAACTTTAAAATAATATTCATAGTCGAGGATATTTAGGTTCTCAATTACACTTTTGTATGAAAGCGTATTGCCACTATAACTAACAATTTGATCAAAAGTTGAAAGAGCGTCTCTTAGAGCTCCGTCTGCTTTTTGGGCTATTATATGTCGAGCTTCAATTTCAGTTTCAATATTCTCTTTTTCGGCAACATAACCCAGATAATCTGCAATATCCTCAATACTAATACGCTTAAAATCAAATATCTGACATCGAGATAATATAGTAGGGAGAATTTTATGTTTTTCTGTTGTAGCTAGTATAAATTTTGCATAAGCCGGGGGTTCTTCTAACGTCTTTAAAAATGCATTAAACGCAGCCTGTGAAAGCATATGTACCTCATCTATAATATAAACTTTGTATTTCCCTACTTGAGGTGGAATTCGTACTTGCTCAACAAGGTTTCGAATATCGTCAACCGAATTATTAGAAGCAGCATCAAGTTCATGAATATTAAAAGAAGCATTATTATTAAATGAAGTACATGATTCACACTTGTCACATGGTTCCAGTTCACTTGTTAGGTTTTCACAGTTGATGGTTTTTGCCAAAATACGAGCGCAAGTTGTTTTCCCAACACCTCGCGGACCTGTAAATAAGAATGCCTGTGCTAGGTGATTGTTTTTGATGGCATTTTGTAGAGTTGAGGTTATAGATTCCTGACCAACAACCTGATGAAATGTTGCTGGACGGTATTTCCGGGCCGATACAATAAAATTCTCCATTTATATAAATTAGGTTTCAAAAATAATTAATTTATTGAAGGTGTGCGGAGGATTAATGGCTAAAATAATATTTGGCGAACTTAATGGAGCTGAAAATTCTGTATTTTTGTCATAATGGAAGATTTGTTAGTTTTTGTACCAAAAAAGACAAACCGTATTCGTTTTGTTTTTAGATTGGTTTTTAAGGATTTGCTAAAAGTTAAATGTACTTTGACAAGTAACTTAGATGAGTTTCTTTCAGCTGATGTGGCAAAATTAGTATATGCTGATAAAGCATATTCCGATGATATTTTTATTAAATCTTCAGGGTTGCTCTTTCAGAAAGGTATTGAAAACATTAATGTTGAAAACATAGATTATGAAGGTAGTATAGTTTTGTTTCCTACATATAATAGTGATTCGGTATTACCTTTTGATGTATTTTCTGCGATTTTTTATCTGGTGTCGAGGTATGAGGAATATCAGCCATATGTTAGGGATAGACACGGGAGGTTTACGGCTCACCTTAGCTTAAGTTCCGAACTAAATATTCTGGATAAACCTATGGTTAATATCTGGGCTGGAATGATTCAGAAAATCATTCTAGCTAAGTATCCTGAATTTAGTTTTCCAAAACGCAATTATCGATTTAGGCCTACTTATGATATCGATTCAGCTTATTCATATTCGCAAAAAGGGTTAGTTCGTTCTGTTGGAGGTTATCTTAAATCGATTGGAGATTTCGACTGGAGTGGTATTCTTCAGCGTAGTAGAGTTCTGTTTTCAGGGTTTAAAGACCCTTTTGACACATTCGACCTGCAGATTGAATATCAACGAAAGTATAATTTAAAACCTATATATTTTTTCTTATTTGGTCATTATGGTCAATTTGACAAGAATATTAATACAAGAAATCGTAATCTTCGTTTTCTGATTAAGAAGATGGGAGATTATGCTCAAATCGGGATTCATCCATCTTATTATACAAATGAACAGCCAAATCTTTTGCATAAAGAAATAAAAAATTTAGAGAGTGTTGTAAATAAGGATATTACGCAAAGCAGACAACATTTTTTGCGCCTTAACTTACCTGATACATATAGAAATTTAATTGATGAGGATATAACTGATGACTATTCAATGGGATATGCTGCTTTGCCAGGATTTAGAGCTGGAATTTGTAGCCCATATAATTTCTACGATCTTGATATTGAAGTTGAAACTAAATTAAGAGTACACCCGTTTATGGTTATGGATGGCACACTTAAGGATTATATGAAATTAACACCAACGGATGCAATTGAAACAATTAAAAAGCTGATTGAAGAAGTGAAAAAAGTAGATGGGACCTTTTCTTCATTATGGCATAATGAGTCACTTAGTGATGAACAAAGATGGAAGGGGTGGCGCAGAGTGTATGAGGAGTTACTGGTATTGGCAGCTGAAGATTAAATAGAGTTTTGTTCTTGTTCTTTGAAGCTTTTTTTAAGTGTAAACACGTTATAAAAATAAATAATTTGTTAACCCACAATTACTTACTTAACCTTGATAGTATATTTAGTACATAGCGAAATTGATAAGAAGAAATGGGATGATTGTATTCGACAGTCGTTCAATGGAAATGTTTATGTGTATTCGTGGTATTTAGATTTGGTACATGAAGGGTGGGATGCGTTGGTGGAGGATGATTATCAGAGGGTTATGCCACTTACATTAAGTAAGAAATTTGGAATTACATATTATTATCAACCCTTTTTTACACAACAATTTGGGGTATTTTCCATAAATATTTTAAACCCTGATATAATTGAGGATTTTATTAATAGCATTCCTGTACATGTCAAGCTTATTGATGTTAATTTTAATAGCTTCAATAAGTTTATTAATGGAAAATATAAAATTGTAAAAAATAATAATTATCTGCTGGATTTAATAAATGACTATCCAAAGTTAGCAACTAAATATTCAAATAATATTAAACGGAATCTTAAGAAAAGTTTGAAAAATAATCTTGTCTTTATGAAAGGAGTAAAGCCTGAAAGTTTAATTAGTTTATTTAGAAATAACCGAGGTGCAGATATTAATAAGTGGAAGGACAGTAACTATGTTGTCTTGCAGCGAATTATGTATAGAGCGATTCATAAGGGTATAGGTACTATATATGGTGTTTATAGTGAGTATAACGAACTATGCGCCGCTGCATTTTTTCTTAAGAACGATTACAGGTTGATATTTCTATTTTCAGGAGCAGATGATAATGCCCGAAAAAATGGAGCAATGACTTTTTTGATAGATACTGTAATTCGAAAAAATTCACCCGGAAGCAAAATATTAGATTTTGAGGGGTCTAATGATCAAAATCTGGCCAGATTCTATAAAGGATTTGGAGCAAAAAAGACAACATATACAAGATTGAAAATCAATAGGTTAGGGTTTGTTTACAAAACTATTATAAGAGTATATAAGGTTTTATTTGCGGGAGAAAAATAATAAACGTTTAGATTTTTTTTAGTTTAAAAAGTTTGAATAGACTAGTGAGTATAGCTTAAATCAGTTATTTTTGTAAAAATTGACTACTATGGTACGGGAAATAGGAAAAGATAACTCTATATTTAATCAGTTTTTGTCTGAACTTAGAGATAAAAAGATTCAGCATGACAGTATGCGTTTTAGAAGAAATATGGAGAGGGTAGGAGAGATTTTTGCTTACGAAATAAGTAAAGAATTTGATTATGTAGAGAAGGATATCACTACTGCACTTGGAGTAGCCTCTATGAGAGTTCCTAGTACCAATCCAGTATTGGCAACTATTCTTCGTGCAGGATTACCTTTGCATCAAGGTTTATTAAACTATTTTGATAATGCTGATAGTGCTTTTGTTTCTGCATATCGAAAATATAAAAAAAATCAGAAGTTTATTATAAAGATGGATTATATATCATCAACTTCGTTGTCAGATAGAGTTCTTATTGTAAGTGACCCCATGCTTGCAACTGGTGGATCAATGACTACATCCATTAAAGCACTTCTTGATAATGGTAAACCAAAACATATACATGTAGTATGTTTGTTGGCCAGTGTTGAAGGGATAGCGTTTATAAAAAGAAATTTTTCGTTAAAAAACCTAACAATATGGGTGGGAGCAATTGATGATGAGCTTACTGCAAAAGCATATATTGTCCCTGGATTAGGGGATGCTGGGGATTTAGCATTTGGAACAAAACTTGATTAAATTATGGCTAATATAAAATTAGTTAAGGAAAATATATTAATCTCATTAAGGTCGATAAAAAGCCATTTGTTGAGAACAATACTTACTGTAATGATAATTGCGTTCGGGATAATGGCATTGGTGGGTATACTTACTGCTATAGATGCTGTTGAATACTTTTTGAATGATAATTTTTCAATGATGGGGTCTAATACTTTCAATATCCAAAATAGAGAAATGAGAGTTCATATTGGTGGTAATCATAATAGGCCAAAATCATTTGAAGTAATTGATTATAGGCAAGCTAACAGCTTTAAGGATGAATATAATTTTCCTGCTGTTACTTCACTCTATATACGCGGAACTGGTATTGCAACTGTTAAGTATGAATCTGAAAAAACCAATCCTAACACACAAGTATTAGGTGTAGATGAGAACTACATTACAACAGCTGGTCTTGAGTTAGAGAAAGGGAGAGGGTTTTTGCCAATTGAAGTTCATCAGGGTAATCATGTTACAATTATTGGAAGTGAGATAGCTTCCACTCTGTTTAATAATAAGGAAGATCCCATTGGTAAGGTTATATCAATAGGTGCAGGAAAATATAAAGTAATTGGGGTGCTAAAAGAAAGGGGGTCAAGTGTTGGATCTAGTGGTGATAGGCATTGTCTGGCTCCTCTTGGTAATGTGAGACAATATTTCTCCAGACCTAATATGAATTATAGGATTAGTGTTATGGTTGACGATCAGTCTATAATGGAAGCTGCTGTTGGGGAGGCTATTGGGGTTTTTAGGCGTATACGTAATGATAAATTAGGTGAGGACGATTCATTTTCAATTATAAAAAGTGACAACATTGCTAATATGTTGATCCAGTTAACTTCAAAGATACAAATAGGTGCAACAGTTATTGGAATTATTACCTTACTGGGAGCTGCTATCGGATTAATGAATATTATGTTGGTATCAGTAACAGAACGGACTCGGGAAATTGGTATTCGAAAAGCGGTTGGGGCTACCCGTATTACTATCCGAAATCAATTTTTGGTGGAAGCCATTGTTATTGCACAGATTGGAGGCGTGCTTGGAATAATTGCAGGAATATTAATTGGTAATGGAGTATCAGCACTAACTGATAGCGCTTTTATTGTCCCATGGTTGTGGATTGTGTTAGGACTTGTTCTTTGTATGGTTGTTGCTTTATTATCAGGTATTATCCCTGCAAACAAAGCTGCGAAATTGGACCCTGTTGAGTCGTTGCGGTATGAATAAAAGTATTTGAGAATACAAGCCCCCAGATTTTTGTATTGATCCGATTTTTGGATTTTATTGCTGATTAGCTGATTGATAATAAGCTTACCAATAAAAAAACCCATACTAAACATTATAGCTAATGAAAGTATGGGCTAATTTTTGAGACTCGTTTTGTTTAAGTCTTAAAAATAAATGGCGTATAAGGACCACCACGTCTTTTACGCCGCACTTGGTTGTTTGTAATAATTGTGCTTGTTTAGTTGTTTTCCAATTCGTTAATTATATCATCTGCTTGTTTATTATAAGCGCCGTTTTCAGAAGCAATTTTGGCAAAAATATTACTTGCTTGTTTTATTTTATTATTAGCTAAGTAACTGAGCCCCAAATTCCATTCAGCCTGGTCTATAAGAATATTGTCGTGATGGTTTATTATATATTTAAACTGCTTCTCGGCTTGGTTAAACTTCTCTAATTTCATATATGCCAACCCACTATATAATCTTGCAAGAACATTTTCCGGATTCGAGTCAAACATTGAAATAGCTTCATTATATTTTTTATTTTCATATAAAATAATTCCTGTTTCAACCAATGAATTATTTGTGCTAACATCTGATCTGTTTGATATTAATGAGCCTTCATCAATGAAGTACGAATTATATATGTCATAATTTGATTCGTGAGTATTTCCTATATAATTGGAAAGTAGTCCTGCTCCTACAGCAAGTAGTATAATTATTGAGGCAGCAAATGCTTGTACTTGTCGTGAATATATGTTAATATTGAAAACGTGCTTGGTTCTGCTGGTTCTAATATTTCTTAATGTTTTCAGTAAATCCATTTTTTGTTCATTACTAATGGCATTGTATATTTCTTTGCGTAGTTTTACTTCACGAGCTAAATTTGCATCCTTTTCCAGGTTTGTTTTAAATTCCCATAATTCAGTATCTTCAAGTTTTCCGGTTATGTACCTGTCTATTAGCAATGTTTTGTCATTCCGTTTCATAGCTTATTGTTTTCATTTAATTTCTGAGTAACAATTTCGATAAGTTTGTTGAGGCACAGTTGACGTTTCCTATATGTATAAACAACAGAGAAATTCATTTCAGCAGCTATATCTTCTATGGCCCATCCATATGCAACATACCTAATCATCATCTGGCATGTGCTACTTAGCTCCATGAAACTATTGAAATAAACCTTTACCCTGTTTTCTTTTTCAAATACTTCACTCCAACTATCTGAAACTTGTTTATATTCAAATGCTGGTAGAATATCTTCAAAGTCGATATTTGTAAATTCTTCAAACTTACCATTGCGAATCGTATTGAACCACTTGAATTTGCATATTGAGAAAAAGTAACCTTTGAAGTTACTGATTTGTTTAATCTCACCGCTTTTCATTTGCTCGTAAATTACAATTATCCCATCCTGAAAAACATCTAGGGCATCATCTTTACTTCCTCCAAACTTTTCAATGAACTTCTTGATACCGTGAAAATAATTATCATAAATAGATTGTATTATGATACTGTTATTTTCTAATATCCCTTTAAGTATTTCTTGAGTTGTATATTGTAACACTCTTCTATCTATTAGTACCGAAAAAAAATAAAATTATACCATTTTGTGTAATTATTTCTTAAAAATATTGTGCTAAGATAATATGTGATTCTTAAATGGCAGTAAATCAAACCCATATGATAATAGTTTGTTTCAATATTGTTATGATGCTATTATTGTTTTAATAAACTCATAGAATTCTTAGGCTTTATTAAGGTTGCATTAGTAAACATTAGTTATGTATATATTTGTAACTTTGATGGTTACTAAATTATATGTTCTAGTGAATATTTTATCAAAAAATTTACGTAAAATTAATAAATTTATAATAGTCATTATAGTTTTTGTTTTGTATCCAATTATTTGTTTCTCACAAATTGAAAATATTGATCCATCTGAGAACCAATATCGTATAATGTTTTATAATGTAGAGAACTATTTTGATGTTAACCACGATTCATCAATTGCATATAATGAGTATACTCCCTATGGAGAGTTACATTGGACCAAATCAAAGTATGAGAAGAAACGTAATAATATATATAAGGTAATTAAAGCTGTTGGTGGGTGGTCGCCGGTAGCAATTATTGGGCTTGTAGAAGTTGAGAATGAATTTGTAATTTCTGATTTAATTGATAATACACCTCTTGCCAGAGAAGGGTATAAGTTTGTTCATTATGAATCGAATGATTTTAGGGGAATTGATGTTGCATTGATTTATAGAAGTGAAAGTTTTGATTTTTTATACTCGGAGAAGATAGTAATTCGCGATCCGCAAAACGTTGATTTTACAACAAGAGATATATTATATGTAAAGGGTTTGTTAAATAAAGACACAATACATGTGTTTGTAAATCATTGGACATCAAGGTATAGAGGTTATTTGGAGTCGGAGCCTTACCGAATATTAGCAGCACAAAAACTAATAGATATTACTGATTCTATCTGTTCTGTAAATTCAAATGCTAATATAATTTTAATGGGTGATTTTAATGATAACCCTGAAAATACAAGCATGCAACTAGTTACAAATACATCTAATTGCGGTTTCGAAAATGTAGAACTATTAAATACGAACCCTGATGTGTTGGGTACACTCAAATACCAAAGTAATTGGTCGAATTTCGATCAAATTATTCTTTCAAATTCACTATTTGTAGGTGCAGAAGGAATTAGATGCTCTCATCAAGGAAATATTTTTGATGCTGATTATTTGTTAGAGACGGATTTAAAGTTTATGGGATTAAAAACAAATCGCACCAATATTGGTTTTAAATATCATGGTGGTTTTAGCGATCATCTCCCTGTTTATATTGATATAATTTCTGTTCCATAGTATCGAAAAATATTACTTCATACATTTTGATTTGATATAAATAAATTGTTTATTTGTTATAGTATAGTTTGAAACTTAAACTAAATAGTATGAAATTTATTAAGGGATTATTATTAGTTTTAACAATTAGCCTTTTTTTTGCAGCATGTGAGCAACATAAAACGCCAAAAGAAAAAGTGAAAGATGGTATGGAGGAAGTAAAAGATGGTGTTAAAGAATCTGCCAAATCTGTGCAAGATAAAACTAAGGATGCAGCTGGTGATATAAAAGATGGCGTTAATGAAACGGCCAAAGAAGTTAAAAAAGATTTGGATTAGAAATACTTCCTTATTTGTTATTAATTAATAGTATTTATGTAGCATCTTATAATCAGGTCTATTGTATACTTGTGCCAAAAGTATTATTTGTATGTACCATTAGTTTGAAATCTAATTTATCTTTTATTTATTTTCAATGAAGAAAAAATATATACTAACCATAAGCATAATAATTTTAATTATAGTTATTGCGCTAATTACCTTTAGGCATGTGTTAATTGGGCATGCGTTGAAAGTTAGCATAAGTAAAAAAACAAATCAAAATATTACTCTTAACATTGGTGATATCGATTATAATTTATTGAATTCATCGGTTTCGTTTACCAATTCTGATTTTGTATTTAATAATACTTATGTTAATAAAGAAAAAACAATTAAAATTTCGGAGCTGAAGTTTGATGAAATCAAAATAGAAAATTTATCAATTTTTAGTTTAATTTTCCATCGTGAGTTTATTGCAAAAAAGTTTATAATTCGAAAACCTTCCATTTGGTTTAACGAAAATGATAACCCGATTCACTTCAAGGAAAAACCAAAGGAAATTGTTGCCGGCTTAAAAGAGAAAAAGGATTTACTAGGTAATCTAGTAATTATTGTAGATGAATTTGAGATTACTGATGGAGAGGTTGATATGAAACAAATTATTGATTCAAAAGAACATAAAGGATCAGTTGAGTTTCAGTTATTGCTTAAGAATTTTAATACTTCAAAAGAGAATATATTAGATGAAGATCGGTTGCTTTTTGCTGAAAAACATTTCGTTAAACTAAGCAATTTTAGCTATTTTCTACCAAATGGCGATAAAATCTCATTTGATTCAACTGTTTTTGAAACAGTTTCAAATAGTTTATTAGCACATAATATTAAAATTGAAGTTGTTAGTGGTTCAATTGCTACTAAATTTAAATCGATAAATGCTGAAGTTAATGAATTACTTATTGGTGGAATTGACATGGATGATTTGGAATCAATGCATGATATTAATATCGATAGTATTGGAGTGTCTGATGTATATTTGAATATTTTAAATAATGATTCTTTCAACTCTACAACTGTTCCTGATACATCGAAACATAAGCTTAATTTATTTAAGGTAATAAAGAGTTTTAACCTTGGTGTTTTTACATTGAATAATATTAATCTGTTAAATCAAGATGTTGAAGATGATACTATTATCAATTTGGATAATCTAAGTTTTATAGTTAAGAATATTAAGCTCGACTCTTCCTTATTGGCAAATAGCATGCCCAAAATAAATTACAAAAGTATTAACCTATCAACAGGTAAATTGAAAGTATTTGAAAAAGAGTCCGGATTAAACCTGAATCTCGATAATTTCACATTCACTGAAGATAATGGAACTTTAACCTTATCAGGTTTGCAAATTGATGATAAGGGTTCTAATGGGTCAAATAAATTACGAAGTGATATAAATTCGATCGAATTATCAGGTATTTCTGTAGAAGATTTGGTTGCTGGAAATAAGGTTAAGGTTGGTATTTTTCTATCAGATCCAGTAGTTGAAATGGACATAAGTTCTGGGTATCATAAAAAGAGGACTAAGAGAAATGTTGATTCTGATAAATTTGAAATTACTGAGATCCAAATCTCAAATGGATTAATTCATTTATTTGAAGGTGACAAATTGGATATAAATGTTGCTGGACTTGATATCAACACTGGTAAAATACAGCTTAATGATTTAAGTAAAATTCATAAAATTAATACTGATTATCTTAAGCTAGTTACGTCAGAAGTGAAAATTAATATACCTGACAAGGATATTCTGGTAACGTTGGGATCAATGTCGGTTTTAAATAATACTTTAACTTTTAATAATATATCAGGGAGTTATAAGGATGTTGGGAAAACAAATTCCACAATAATAATCAATAAGCTACAGTTAGGGGATGCTAACATTGATAAATTTGTATCTGAAAAGGAGATAGTATTAAAGTACATAAAGGTAATCCGACCCCAATTTGGGGGTAACTTAAATATTGCTTCTGATAAGGATAAAAACCTAAAGAAAAAGCCTGAAATTAAGTTTGATTATAAAGTAGCTATTGGTGATTTTAAGCTTATGGATGGCAATGTTGACTTGAATTTAAAGCTAAAACAGGATATTATTAAGTTAAAATCAGGCATTGATATTACTTTGGAGAATATAAATATCAACAGCAATAATGATACAACCTGGTTTAAGGAACTCCTTTGGAAAGTTAATTTATCCAAATCGAATATTGAGTATCAGGATTACGCTATTAACTGTAGTAATATTGAATTGGATAATGCTCAAGAGTTGCTTCTGCTCAATGAAATAGAAATAACTGATAATGAGAGTAGTAAAAATAGGAGTGGAGTTGACATAAAGGAGCTAAGCATTGAAAGTATAAATCTGTCGGGATTGAAATACAATACAATTATCGATAAGCAGACACCGGTGGTTCGCTCAATTTCTATTAGTAACCCTCATTTTGATATTAGCATTGATAGTAGATATCAAAAGCAAAAAAATATTAGCAATGGTCAAAAAAGTAGTAGGTCTATTCCTTTTAACCTTGATGAATTTGAAATTAATGATCTTTCTTTTATTGTAGAAAAAAAGGATAGTATTTCGATATCTAACTTCAGTTTATCTAAATTGGATTTTAAGTTTGATTTGACATCCGATGATAATTTAGTTAGTGGACTTAATTATTTTAGAGTAGTTAACTTTTTGTTTTCAGATACTATAAAAAACTCATATGCCAATATTGGTGAGCTCAATTTCAGAAAAGAAGATATGAAGATTATTTTATCTGAAATTAGTGGAGGTAGTATTAACAAACATTCCGAAAGCGAAAACTACTTATCATATAGTTCATCAGGATTTGATATTGATGGTATTGATATAAGTAAAGATAGTCCTCATAAAGTTAATCTTAAAGGAATTGACATTGCAGATTTGCAGCTGAATATGGTGGATTACAAGGCTAAAAGTAAGCCATCACATTCATCTCCTCTTAAAAAACAATTAAAATTACCTGCTTTCCTTAATAGTTTTAGTGTTGATGAAATAAGTGCAGGTTATATTGATGTAATTCATAGAACCGTGACGGATACTTCTGATGATACACTTATACTAAAAGACCTTGGTTTTAACGTTGGCTTTCTTAAAGTTGATTCAACTAGTATTGCTAATAATGATTATGAATTTGCCAAGTATTTGTCAGTAAGCATTAGAGGGAATAAATTTGTTTCATCTGATAGTTTGTATGAAACCAGCATCAATGGTATTAGGTATAATTTTGCTGATAAAACTTTGGAAGTTGATTCACTTTTGATGAAACCACGATACAAATCAGCTGAGTTCTTCAAGAAGGCCGTTTATCAAACTGGTAAAATGGATGTAGTTGCTGGTAAAATTGTTTGTAGCGATGTGAGGCTGAAAAAATTAATTAGCAATGATGGCATACATATGGGAAGTGTTGATGTATTTGGATTAGATATGAGCATCTTCAGAAATAAGAAGTATGAGATGAACCCAAATCTGTATAAAAAAATGCCCCAGGAAGCTTTATTAAGTATGTCAAAAGTATTAACGATCGACTCTCTAAAAGCTCATAATGCATACATTGAATATAAGCAACTTAGCCCTAAATCGCTGGTGCCTGGTGAAATATTTCTAAACCAAGCTAACCTTTCTGTATTTAATATTAATAATGATTTAAAAGTTATTGATAGCACCTCTTCGATGCTGATATTTTTTAAAGCGAAATTAATTGGTGAATCAGATTTGAGTCTTAAAATGAAATTGTCAATTTTGAGTCCAGAACATGACTTTTGGGTATCAGGACATGTTGATAAAATTGACTTTCCCAAACTAAACTCAATGACTCAAAACCTTGTAGGTGTTACAATGGAGAGAGGTACTGGTGAGTTGGATATTCCACTAATAAGTGGTAATAGTGTGCATACTGAAGGTTCGATATTGTTTAAGTACCGAAAAATCAAAATTGAGTTATATGATCGTGACAAAGCTGAAAATGCCTCCGGGCTTGGAGGTAGTATGGCTAATTTGTTGTTGAATGATATTTTTATAAGATCGAATAATCCTGGTTTTCTTGGCAAAACACGCCCGGGAGAAGTGTATTTTAAACGAAATACACAAAAGTCGATTGTATTTTACACATGGAAGAGTATTTTGAGTGGTCTAATGTCGACCATGGGTTATAATAATAAAGAGCAGAGGCAGGAGAAAAGAACAATTTTGCGGAAGCGGAAGTAGTAGTTGAATTGGAAGAGAAGTATTGTGTGTAAATACAAGTCTATATATTGAAAATTTTTCATCTAATTTCCAAACAATTTTTACCTTTGTGTTTTAAAAAAATTAATCAAACTATTATATTATGAAATCAATTTCAATTACAGTATTATTTATTACATTATTGTTCAATCTGCAAGTAATAGCACAGGATGAAAAAGAAGCTGATACCATAAAAGTAAAGGCATTTGAATTTACAGATGTTATTAGTATTGAAAATACTTCAGTGAAAAACCAGTATCGTTCAGGCACTTGCTGGAGCTTTTCAGGTGTTGCATTTGTGGAAGCTGAACTCCTCAGAATGACTGGCAAAGAATACGATATTTCAGAGATGTTTTTTGTTAATCACACATATTCTGATAGAGCAAAGAAATATGTTAGAATGAATGGAAAACTGAATTTTGGCGGTGGAGCCGAAGTAACTGATGTATTTAGGGTTATTAAGCTTTATGGGATGGCACCTGAGATTTTTTATCCTGGTTTAGAATATGGTGAACTGAAGCATACACATGGTGAACTTGATGTATTGCTTAAAAGTTATGTAGATGCTATTATCAAAAACAAAAACAGAAAACTTACACCTGTTTGGCATGATGGTTTTGATAAAGTGTTGGCTACATACCTTGGAGAATTACCGGAGAAATTTGAATATGAGAGTGCTGAGTATACACCAACAAGTTTTGTTGAATCAACAGGTTTTAATGTTGATGATTATGTGGAAATAACATCTTATTCACACCGTCCTTATTATGAGCAGTTTATCATGGAGATTCCTGACAACTGGTTATGGTCGACCATATATAATGTACAACTTGATGAAATGATGAGCACTATTGATAATGCATTGGAAAATGGATATACTGTTGCATGGGGAGCAGATGTAAGTAACAAAGGATTTGCCTGGAAAAAGGGCGTTGCCATTATACCTGCTGAAGATAAACCAGATTTGAGTGGTACAGAAAAAGAAAAATGGGAAGCATTAACGAAAAAGGAGAAACAAAAAGCAATGTATGCATTTGAAGGTCCTGTTGCTGAGAAGGAAATAACACCTGAAATACGTCAGCAGCATTATGATAATTACCTTGTTACAGACGATCATGGAATGTTAATTGTTGGTACAGCCGTTGATCAGGTAGGTAATAAATATTATAAAATTAAAAACTCATGGGGAACTGAAGGGCATATTTATGATGGTTATTTTTATGCTTCGGAGGCCTATGTTAAACTCCAAACAATCGGTATTGCAGTTCATAAGGATGTAGTCCCTAAAAAATTAGCCAAGAAACTGGGGTTGTAGAATTCCAAACATTAAGATAAAAAAAGCATCGGCCAATAAGTGGTTGGTGCTTTTTTTCGTTAAACCCACATTCTTCTAGGTACAACTTTATCCTGATGAGGAATGCCAATTAGCAATTAAAATGAGCTTTTAAATCAAAATATTTTTCTTCTTAGGTAAATGAGATATTTCTTGCATAGCCTAAGCTACGGAAGAAATATGTTATAAAGATAAGATGGAAAAGATAAAGATTTTAAGGCTCATTTTGGGTGTTATTTGGTATTATGCTAAAAGGTTTCTTGTTTCATCAAAAGCAGTGTGAGTTCCAAATACCAGAAGTATGTCTCCGATTTTTAAATAAGTGTCGCCATGTGGAATAAAAAAGCTGTTTTCTCTTTTTACCATCATAAGAATGGCGTTCCTATGAAATGGGATTTCTTTTATCTGCAAACCGTCAATACTTTTGTTGGTTACTAGAATTTCTTCAACACTGAAATTTTCAAAAGACTCTACAAGTGCGTGATAGGTGGTTGGCCGTATTATCAGGTTCTCTATGGCAGTTGCCAATATCTGTGTAACGTCAATTGTTTCTATGCCCATTTGTTTAAACTTATGGTCTTGCGAAAACTTGGTTATTCTTGAAATTATGTTCTCATGCTGGTACTCATTTCTAAGCATTTTGCTAATTCTGAGGTTTTGATCATCGTCACCGGTTTCAATCACAACATAGTTATCATGTTTGAGATTTATTCGGTCAAAGAGGTTAGTGTCTAGTGCATTGCCATGGATAACCATAACCCCTTTATCTTCAATATCTCTAAAACGTTTTTTTTCTTGTTCAATAATAATCACCTTTTTACCATGTAAATGCAACCTTCGTGCAAGTAAAACTGCTGTGCTGCTTCCACCTATAATGATTGTTTTATTACCCTCTTGTATATTACTTGGTGACATCCAATTGTAAATAATTGGAGAAACAAAACAAGTTATTACTGCCATTATTATTACACTTGAGTTTATACCGGTAGTGATAACTCCCAGTTCGAGGCCAATTGCAGATGCTGCTATAATAAGGCTCAATCTTGAAGATATCAGGAATCCACCGGAAATTGCTTTTTTTGTCCCGAACAACCTACGCCACAATAATGCTGGAATAACTTTTATTGCGAAAAGGGAAACAAGAAGCAATATTAGGAACCCTATTAACGACTCGTCGAATTCTGCTAGTGCGCTAGGATCAAAGTTTGCACCTACCATTATAAAAAAGAATGGGATGAAAAATCCAAAACCCATACCGTCAAGTTTAATCAGCATTAGCGATCGTTCTCGGTGAAGCATAGATGAGAGTAATAATCCGCTTAAAAAAGCACCCAACAAAACAACTTCTTTACCAATATATTGTGAGATAACAACAAATATAAATATGATTAATACTGAACCTCTTATACGTATTTGCGAAGCAGCTTGGGACAACTGATAGCTCAATTTTTTAAATATTGGGATATCCTTTAGCTTATTGATGAGTTTGTAGAAAATGAAGAAAAGAACAAAAAGAGCAATTATATAAAGAAGTTTGTAATGAAACCCGTTTTTAATAATAAAAGCTGTAAATGTGAATAGTATAATACTTAATATGTCAGCAACAGCAGCTGCAATTATAACCATCTGACCAAATCGGCTACTGGTCTCTCCTCTGTCTTTGAGAATAGGTAATACTATTGCTACTGATGTTGTAACCATTATAAGCGAGAAATACCAAATGTTTGGGATATCAATTATTTGCGCAAGAGCATAAGCAGCAAGGCATGAAAGAAAGATGGCAAGTGCAAATTGTGTAAGTCCTACTAATAAGGGATTTTTTAGAAATCGCGATATTGTTAATCTTCGGCGTGGGAGTGATGCCATAATCTGGTCAACATCTATTTCCAATCCACCTAAAAACATAAGAAAAAGAAACCCAAAAAGTGCCAGGAAATCAAGAATTAGAAAACTTGTTTCATCTAGATTCCCAAATAAGAACTTGGCAGCAATAAAGCCTAATATAATCTCAACTATTACGGATGGAATTTTTTTTAGTTTAAAACTTGAAAGCAATATTGGGGTCAGCCATGCAATTGCAGCTACAATGAGTAGTGGATAAAAATCAAAATTAAATGAGATATTTAACAGCATTTGCGTCCTGATGGATATTAATTGAAAACTTGATCAAAATGGCTTTTCCTACCGCAAATGTAAGGATATCCTCAAACTAAGTGTTTACAGTAAAGTATTAGAAATACTCAGGCATGAATAAAACTAGGATACATTTAGTTGGGCTCGCTGATTATTAACTTACTAAAACCGTCCGTGGCATATATGTCATAATCTCCTTTTTCATTGGAAAAAATGAAAAAAGCTTCCAGTTCATTTCTGTTTTCAATAAATTCTATTGATTTGTTAAGGCCCATTACCATACAGGCGGTAGCATATGCATCCGCAAGAGCGGTGTTATTTGTAACAATCGAAACACTTAGCAGGTTATGACCTGTGGGATGTCCTGTAAATGGATTAATAGTATGCGAATAGCGAATTCCATCTTTTTCAAAAAATTTGCGATAGTTACCAGATGTTGCTACCGATTGGTTTTCTAATTTGATAATAGCGGTTAAGTCGCGTGAACTATTAGATTCTTCAGATGGTTTCTCTATGCCAACTTTCCATGAGTTACCGTCAGGTTTTTGACCTACTGCTTTAACTTCTCCACCTATGTCAACAAGGTAGCTATCAATTAGTTTACTTTCAAGAAATTTCCCAATAACATCAACGGAATAGCCTTGAGCAATGGCATTAAAGTCGAAAGTAGTATTAGGGTTTTGTTTAACAACTTTGTTATTAACAATGTCTACTTTTTCGTACCCTACCAATTGGAGCAAACTATCAATAATAACTGAATCAACTTTCATGTGGTTGTTATAACCAAACCCCCATGCTTTAACAAGTGGTCCAATTGTAAAATCGAAAGCTCCATTAGTTTCTTCTGCTACCTTTTTAGAAATTTGGAAGTTGTCTATGAAGTAATTGTTTAATAGTACTTTATTGTTGTTGTTGTTTACCTTAGAGAGGATAGATTCGGGAACCCAAAGAGATACTGACTGATCGAATGCTTTAAGTATTGAATCAATTTCATATTGAAAATCTCTTTGTTGCGAATCAAAATATATTATTGAGTAATAAGTTCCTTGTGCTTCACCAAGTAATTTAACAGGCTTATTATCATGAGCTATATTACATGCACTGAGAAATAAAATAATAGCTGGTAAATACTTCCACATATGTGTTAGGTCTTAGAACCTGTACGAAAGATTGGCAGAAAAAGCACCAACAGTTTTTACATTATTATCATTGTTATATTTTACCTTATCTGTATATCTGATACCCAGTGATCCAACCAATGAAATACTGAGTGCTTCGATAGGTGTAAACATGATTCCGTTGTTAATTAAAAACCGAAAAACAAATGTGTCGATATTAGCTTCTGTATATTGGCCATAACCATTGCTATATCCATCATTAAAAAATCCATTCCCAATCTGTATCCCAGGCCCCATAAAGTATCTAACAGCTCCCTGACCAGTAGGGTAGAAGTTCAATGATATCCCCGTATAAAATTTGTTGTAAACATCATCAAACCCTGACAGATTATCTTCATCACCATATCCAATTGCAAATGGAATCTGGATTCCAATTTTTCCGTTAGATACTATTCTTTCGTACGATATTTTAAAATTGTTGACAACTAAATCAAACAAGTGATAATTAATAATATTTTTCTTAAAATTACGCCTATGTGCAATTTTCTTTTCTCTTTCAAAAAACCTTATTTCGCCATTCTCAAAAGCAATCATACTTATGTCATTATTTGCAATTGAATATGCCTGTCCTGACTCATCACCAAATATATTATAAGTTGTTTCGATATTTTGCACATTTATGTTAGTGGCAGCAATTCTGTCGGTTAGATTGCGCTTATAGATAAAATCCTGAGAAACTAAATTGATGGTTATAAAAGATATTGCTGTTATTAGAATAATAATTTTTTTCATGCTCTTTAATTTTTAAAAACGATATGATAAATTTAATGATAATGCACCTGTTGTTTGTGTTGAGTTTGTATTTATTTTGTACATATGTTGTATTCCTATTGACCCAACTAGTGAAATACTAAATGACTTAGCAAAAGTAGCAACTATCCCATTATTAATTAGAAACTTGAAATATCCTGTTTTTATTGGAGGAGGATTATATTGACCGTATTGATTAGTGTTTTCATGGAACACTCCGGAGCCAAATTGAACAGATGGCCCGAGAAAATACTTAAATTTCCCCTGTCTTGTAGGGTAAATGTTAAATGTGATGCCTGTATAGAATTTATTTACAAGGTCATTAGTATAATCAGAATAAAAGGGTGGTGGTAATGGAATAGAAGTAGTTTCATCGGAATAGCCAAATGAAAAAGGTATCTGTATGCTATATTTTCCTTCACTTATAATCCTTTCGTAGGAGAAAGTGAAGTTATTTATAGCAAAATCAAGAAAATGAAAAGTTATAAGGTTCCTACCAATATCAACTTGTGTTTTAGTCTTTTTAATCTCATAGAGACTAATCGTTGAACCGTTTATATATGATATTGATGCTACTTTATTTTTTTGAAGGATTAGCATTTCTCCGCTATTATCATAATAATCCTGATACTTTACTTCTTTAGGAGTAACTACAATGTTTTTAGCATCAATGGTATAATTATTCTTAAGGGTTATAATATCCTGTGCTGTAAGTTGCACAGTAAATATTAGCATAAAAAGTAATAACTGTATATATGTTTTAAACATATTAATTTGGGTTAATCAATATTCATCATAACGAATATTTACTACATAAAGTATCGTAAACAAAAAAAGGTGACCAATATTGATCACCTTTTTTTTAGTTTTTATTAACTGCCAAAGTCATCGAACATTATCATTTCTTCAGGTACTCCTAATTCATCGAGCATCTTAAGTATTGCATCGTTCATCATTGGAGGTCCGCATAGGTAATATTCAATATCCTCAGGCTCAGGATGATTTTTAAGATAGTTGTCAAAAATAACCTGATGAATAAATCCAGTATATCCTTCCCATTTGTCTTCTTCAAGAGGCTCTGAAAGAGCTACATTGAATTTGAAGTTAGAATTTTCATTTTCAATTTTTTCAAAGTGATCTTGGTAAAAAAGCTCACGTTTCGAACGACCACCATACCAGAAAGTAGCTTTCCGTTTAGTTTTCTTTGTGTCAAACAGATCAAAAATGTGTGATCGCATTGGAGCCATACCGGCACCACCTCCTATAAACATCATTTCACGTTCGGTATCTTTAATAAAGAACTCACCATAAGGGCCTGAAATAGTAACCTTATCACCACGTTTAAGTGAGAAAATATATGATGAACAAATGCCAGGATTAACATTCATGAAGCCACCTTTTTTTCTATCCCATGGAGGTGTAGCTATACGAATATTTAGCATCACAATATTTCCTTCAGCAGGGTGGTTAGCCATTGAATATGCACGAGTAACTTCCTCAGGGTTTTTCATCTTCAGATCCCACATATTGAATTTATCCCATTCATCATGATATTCTTTTTCGATGTCCATACCCTTGAACTCTACTTGTATCTTAGGTACATCAATTTGAATATATCCTCCTGAACGGAAATCAAGTGTTTCACCTTCAGGCAGTTTAACGATAAATTCTTTGATAAACGAAGCAACATTGTGGTTTGAAACAACTTCGCATTCCCATTTCTTAATACCGAATATCTCGGGAGCTACATGTATGTTCATATCCTCACGAACCTTAACCTGACATCCTAAGCGCCAATTGTTCATTTGTTCTTTTCGAGTGAAGAACCCTTTTTCGGTAGGTAATATGGAGCCTCCGCCAGAGTTTACTTGTACATGGCACATACCACATGTTCCACCACCTCCACAGGCCGATGGTACAAATATTTTGTTTGATGCCAATGTAGATAGCAACGTTGAGCCCGGATCAGTCTCCAGTACTTTTTCATCATTAATAGTAATCTTAACCTTTCCTTGAGGCATTAACTTTTTTCGTGCAAAAAGCAGCAGCCAAACAAGTAAAAGCGTTACTAATAAAAATATGGCGATACTTATGCCAATAACTACACCTATTCCAACTTGCAGTAAAGTCATTTTATATAATGTTTAATTCTTTTATTATAATTTAATACCGAGGAAACTCATAAAAGCAATCCCCATTAATCCAGTAATTATAAATGTAATTCCTAATCCGCGTAAGGCAGGAGGTACATTTGAATACCTTATTTTCTCCCTGATGGCAGCAATACCAACTATAGCTAAAAACCAACCTACACCTGAACCAAGTCCGAAAGAAGTAGCTTGTGCAAGGTTCTGGTATTCTCTTTCTTGCATAAATAATGATCCACCAAGTATAGCGCAGTTAACAGCTATAAGTGGAAGAAAAATACCCAGTGAGGCATAAAGTGCAGGTGAAAACTTCTCAACTATCATTTCAACTAATTGAACCATTGATGCAATAATTGCAATAAAAAGAATGAAACTTAAAAAGCTAAGGTCAACATCAGCAAAACTTACATCAAGCCATGCCAATGCACCGGGGGCTAGTACATATTCGTTAAGTAGATAATCAACAGGGACTGTAATTCCCAATACAAAAATAACTGCAAATCCAAGTCCTACAGATGTTTTAACAGTTTTACTTACAGCAAGGTACGAACACATGCCCAGGAAATAGGCAAATACCATGTTGTCGATAAAAATGGATTTTATAAATATGTTAAATATTTCTTGCATGATAACTTATTTTAAGTCCTTTACTTTAATTCTTTTCTATTAATTCGCGAGTGTAATAACGTTGAACCCAGATAATAACTCCAACAGTTATAAGTGCCATCGGGGGAAGTATCATTAGTCCATTGTTTTTATAACCAAATTCGTAAAATGTTTCGGGTATAACCTGCATATCCAGTATTGTTCCTGAACCTAAAAACTCACGAAGAAATGCTATTATAATTAATATCAAACCATATCCGAGACCATTACCTATTCCATCAAGGAATGCAGGCCATGGTTTATTGCTCATGGCGAAAGCTTCCAAACGTCCCATTATTATACAGTTTGTAATTATAAGTCCAACAAAAACGGAAAGTTGTTTACTTACATCGTATACAAATGCTTTAAGCACCTGATCAACAAGAATAACCATTGTAGCAATAACAACCAGCTGAACAATAATTCTAATACGAGGAGGTATTCCATCTCTAAGTAAAGAGATAACAACATTTGAAACTGCCATAACAACAATCACAGATATCGACATTACTATTGCCGGCATAAGTTTGGCTGTAACTGCCAGAGCAGAACAAATACCTAGTACCTGAACAGTAATAGGGTTGGTTAAGTTGATTGGAGTTTTTATCAACCTCATGTTTTTTGCCGAAAATAACGGCTCGCGTTCCTTTATTTCTGTGCTCATTTCTTTCTCTCCTTTTCAATATATGGTAAATAACCCTCAAGTACGTTTGCTATCATATCATTTACGGCATCACTGGTAATTGTACCACCTGATATAGCATCTACCCCATGAATCTGCTCATTTGCAGGAAGTGTTTTTGCACCACCCTTTTTAACTTTAATAGATTTGAAAGTTCCTGCTTTATCAAAAATTGTTTTTCCGGTAAATTGACTTGTAAATGCATCTGTAGTAATTTCGGCACCAAGTCCTGGAGTTTCTCCCTTATGATCAAAAGTAACACCTTTTATAGTATTAAAATCTTCGCCTAGAGCGATATTGCCCCAAACAGGACCCCATAAACCTGCTCCCCTCATTGGGAAAATATATGTTTTGGTTCCATTTTGATTAATGACATAAATAGGCAGTTCAAAACCGATACCTTGCTTCTTATTATAAAGCTCGGTCTTCATATTAAGCTTAAAAGCTTTTCCATTTTCCTTGGCACCTTCTTTGAAAGATTCAACAACATTACCGTCTTGATCAACTACAATCTCTTCAGTAACATATTTGTTGAAAAGTTCAATGGTGTTTTCAGTATTAACACCTTCGATTTGTGCAGAGGCTAAGATTCCTCCCATTTTTTCAATTGCCACATTCCTTTCCTGAAATGGTTTGAGTAGCATAGCAGCCGTGGAAAGCAAAGCAGCAGCAATGATCACCATTATGGCAGCGTATCTGAATATATAACCGTTAGTATACATAGTTTATATATTATTTGTTAATTTTTTAAAGCTAATTTCATTCGTTTCAGCCTTTTATTGATGTTCGATTCAACAATATAATGATCAATTAAAGGTGCAAAAACGTTCATAAGTAGTATGGAAAGCATCATGCCTTCGGGGTATGCAGGATTGAATACACGTATCAGTATTGCAATGATGCCGATAAGGAATCCGTATATATACATCCCATTTTTAGTTTGAGCTGCAGTAACAGGGTCAGTAGCCATAAATACAGCGCCAAATGCAAAACCTCCTAATAATAAGTGATTTATAGGGTTCATTTCCATATATGCATTGAGCCCCCACAGATTAAATAATAAACCCATTATATAACCACCAGCAAATACGCTAAACATTATCCGCCAGTTTGCAATGCCTGTTGCAAGAAGTATAACTGCACCAATTAGAATCATTAATACTGATGTTTCTCCGATAGATCCAGGAATAGTTCCAATAAACATTTCAAAAATTGAAGGCATTTCGTTTAAGTTGCCAACGAGTGCTTTACCAAGTGGTGTGGCTCCTGAAATAGCATCTCCCATTTCGCTAATCCAGACTTTCTCGCCTGACATATCACTAGGATATGCAAAGAAGAGAAATGCACGGGCAATTAATGCCGGGTTAACTATGTTCATACCAGTGCCACCAAATACTTCTTTACCAAAAATAACTGCAAAAGCTACAGCTATAGCTATTTGCCATAATGGTGTTTCCGGTGGGATAATCATAGGAATTAATAATCCTGAAACGAAGAATCCTTCGTTTACTTCATGTCCCCTAATCTGAGCAAAAACTATTTCCAAACCAAGACCTACACCATAACTCACAATTATTATTGGAAGCATTTTAAGGAACCCATATAGGAACATAGTCCAGTGGTCAGACGATTCTCCCAAAGATAGAAAGTGCTGGTAGCCAATATTCCACATGCCAAATAGTAATGCTGGTATTAGAGCAATGAACACCACAATCATTGTCCTTTTCATGTCAACAGCATCTCTGATGTGAGCGCCTGATGTAGTTACTTTATCAGGTACATAAAAAAGCGTTTCAACAGCATCAAAAGCTGACTGCAGCTTTTGAAACTTACCACCTTTTTCAAAATGCGGCTTTTGTTTATCTAAAAATTTTCTAAGTGCTTTCATTTACAACTGAAATTTTTTTTATTAACTCATTTCTTGACGCATCAAATCTAAACCTTTACGAATAATGGATTGGATTTCGGTTTTTGATGTGTCAATTACCTCACAAAGGGCAAAATCTTCGTTATCAATTTCATATATACCCAAATTTTCCATTTGATCAATATCTTCAACCAGTACAGCCTTTATTAGTTGCATTGGATAAATATCAAATGGAAATACTTTTTCATATTTACCTGTCATAACATAAGCTCTCACTCCTCCATGAAGGTTAGTGTCAAGTCTGTATTTTTTGTTTGGATTTAACCATGACAGGAAAGTATGCGAAAAGCTAAATTTATTAAATCCGGGTAATAACCATCCAAAAAATTCATGATGATTACCTTCGGGTATAACTGTTACTAATGAATCGTAGAAGCCTACAAATCCATCTTTTTCAATTTTTTCGCCAGTTAATATATTACCACTTATAAACCTGTTGTTTCCGTCAGTGGTGTTTTCGTAAACCATATTTTTTAACGATGCTCCTATAAATGTTTTATAGTATTTCGGATTCTTAACTTCTGATCCTGCAAAAGCAATAATCCGTGTTGCATCAAATTTACCAGTTAAAAATAATTTACCAATTGTTAGAACATCCTGTGGGTATAAATACCAAATAATATCACCTTTGTTAATGGGATCAATTTTGCTAACATGAACACTTACATTTCCAGATGGATGCGGACCTGAAAATTTGTTTACCTGAACGTTTTTTGAATTCAAAAATACTTTCGAGGTTGTTTTATTACTATCAACGTTTAAGTGAACATTACCTTCGGTTAGTTTTGTTAGAACATCAAGTCCTGCCTGAAACTCATCTCCCTGTCCGTGTACTATTAAATCAAAATCGGGTGCAAGGGGTGATGTATCGTAAGCAGCAACAAAAATTGCCTTTGGTACATCAACTGGGTTAGCAATAACTGAATATGGACGTTGACGCAGTAAAGGCCATACACCACTTGTTAGCATTTTCTCAACAACAGCTTCTCTTTTAAGATCGTTTATGTTGGATTTGCCAAAGTCAATAGTTTCATTTTTTCCGTCAGAATTAATAATTATTTCAAGCAATCGCCTTTTTGCTCCGCGCCTAATTGCCTCAACTTTTCCACTAACAGGTGATGTAAAAATTATGTTGTCTCTATATTTATCATAAAATAGAGGTGTTCCTGCTACTACCAAATCACCTTCCTTAACCAGTACTTTAGGGAAGCAACCAATAAAATTTGGAGGTTTAATGGCAAATCGATTAGCATTTAAGTCAACGATAGTCTTCTCAGCATCTCCTATCAGCTTTATATCCAGACCTTTTTTAATTATAAATGTAGTTGACATATGTGTAAAAATTCATGTGTTAATTGGTGCGCAATTTAGGCATTTATATTTTTTCTCGAGATGAAAACTGACTATATTGTGAAATTTTTAAAGACTCTAAATAAGTATAGTCACTTAAATGTTTGTATATAAGCAGTATAATTGTTTTGTTGTTAAGAGAATTGCATCAATTATTGATGGTGGATTTAGTTTCTATTTTTTGATTAAATAGTTTCTATTTTTTGATTATTTGGGTTGTAATAGTTGTGGAAGCAACTATTTTTTATCAATGTGCCTTTAATTGGAGAAATTATTAAATTTGAAAATCTTTTCATCCTAAATATTATAACTTTTTAAATATAAATTATGGTTAAGTATATTATCATTACTATTTGCTTTTTTGCTGCATCAGTTAATGTTGCTGCGAGTATTGTTGAGAATAAGGATTTAGTCTACGATGAAAATATTCATACTGTATTATTACATCCACCATCTGATCAATTATTGCTCCCTGTGATTAGGTTAAATTCAACTGACAAATTGCGTCTATCGTTTGATGATATGAGTGCTGAATCATATTTGTTTAGATATACTTTTATTCATTGCACCAAAGATTGGGAAATATCAAATCTGGATCAAATGGATTATTTGGATGGTTTTTTTGAAGAAGATATCACAAAATATGATTTTTCTGTAAATGCAATACCACCTTATATACATTATGACCTTCTTTTTCCTACTCGTGATATGCAAATAAAGATTTCAGGCAATTATATTTTGAAAGTATACCTTGACTCACCTGATGATGAGGATGTAATATTTACTAAGAGGTTTTTTGTTGTTGAGCCAATTGTAAGAGTTGATGTTGATATACCATATTATCCTAAGAATCTTGAATTTGTTAGGCACAAGCAACAAATTGATCTCAAGTTATTTACTCCTGATTTGTTTGCTGCTGAGCCAATGAAGCGGATTAATGTTTCAATTCAACAAAATGGCAGGTGGGATAATATTAAAGAGAATTTAAAACCAACGTCAATGATGCTAGACCAGTTGAATTATGATTATCGAGAAGGGATTGTTTTTGAGGGTGGAAATCAATATAGAAATTTCGATATGAAGAGTTATTGGTATCAGTCGATGTACATAAAGCAAATTATTAGTGAGGCTGATGGATACGATGTGATATTGCATACCGATTATCCAAAGACTGATAAACCATATAGCGCAAATCCGGATATACATGGTAAAAAGCTTATAAAGGCTCGAACAGGTCAAAATACAAATACAGAAGGAGAATATGCCTGGGTTGAATTTTGGTTAAAATATCCGAAAATTAAGGATGCTAATATTTATTTATTGGGTGCACTAAATAACTGGCAACTGGATGAAAAAAGTAAAATGAGATATAATTCACATCTAAATATGTATCATGGTAGATTGTTTCTAAAACAGGGTTATTACGACTATTTGTTTGCTGTTGTTCCTGATGGAAAGATGAGGGGAAGTGTATCTGTTATTGAGGGAGATCATTGGGAAACAAAAAACCAATATTCCGTTTATGTGTATTATCGTGAAAAAGTTCCTGAATATGATAGGTTAGTAGGGTACTTAACTTTTAACTCATTTGATGTAAGTACGGAATAGTAATCAATTTATATTAGTCAATTCTTCTTGACAGGTTGCCCGGTCTGTAATGTGAGACAATAACAATTATTAATATCAATAAAAAAGCAATAATCCAGTAATAATAAAAGCTACTGTAATTGCGAATTTCTATTTCTGAAGCATCTCCATTAATAATATAGCTTGACCAGAAAAAAGGATGAGATTTGGCCATATTTGCGTCCAAAAGAACGTTTAACTTAGCTTGTTGTAGTGCTATGTCCTTAGTCATTCCTTGGCTTAAGTAATCGTAATATTTATCCATAATAATTGATCCGCTAGCATCTTGAACCTCCCATAGAGTCATAACTATTGATGGTACACCTGCGTATATAAACCCCCTTGCCAGACTCATAATTCCTTCTCCCTTACTGAATTTGCCGGTTCCTGTATTACAGGCACTAAGTGTTACCATTGATGCATTTAGATCCATATTAAAGATTTCATGAGTAAACATGTAGTTGGATGTGGTATTACTATTGTCATTATAAAAAACCAACTTCGACTGCATGGGCAAGGAATCATTAATTATTGCATGCATAGCAAGGTGAAGTATATTGTTAGAGCCTGCATGTTTTAAAAAGTTCTCTTTTGTTGCTTGATCATCATAGAATGCCCTGCCACCCTGGTTATTAACAATACTTAAAACTTCTTTCTTAGCAAATGGAAGATTCATTAAACCAGAATTATTTTCGGAGTATAAAGGTGCAAATGCCAGTATGTTATGTGTTGGTTTCTTTTTTTTAGTATTAAAATAAGTATTATATTTTAATGTGGCAGAGTAGGAATATGAAATTGGGTGACTCTTAATAAGGTAAGGAAGGTCCCTATAATTTATACTATCAGTTTCAAAATCATATTCGATTAACAAATCAAAAGGGAGGTAGCCCAATAAATCATCAGGGATTATTATTAGTCTTTTATTATTCAGTAAACTATTAACAGGTTCAATAAGAGTTTTCCATAGTTTGTGAGAGTTATGCATAAATTCGTTAAACTTTCTATTGCTTTCACTATTGAGATCGATTTCCTTTATTGAAATAATGTATTTTAACGAATTGTAAAAATTTGTATCAATTGCTACTTCTTTAATATTAAAATCATTCTTGGTAAAAGTTAACAGATAAAGTACTGAATCTGCTAGCTGGTACTCAATAATTGCTTCATCATCTTTAAGGTTATTTTTAATATCAGCTACATTAATTACTGATCTGTCATATTTTACAGAATAATATTTGGGGTAATTTTGCTCGATAGCTAAAATAAGGCTGTCGTAAGTAACTATTAGATTAAGAAGCTTGTTTTCAAAAAAGTTAATCTTATTATTGTTTGGGTTTTCTTTTGTGTTTTCATTTTCAAGTAATTGACTTAATCCATTTATCTCATCTTTTAACAGATGTTCGTATTTAAAAGTATCCTCAGGTAAATCTGATGTTTTAAGTGCATTTTCAGTATTTACAGCTGACAATAATGCAGATGATTTATTTTTTTCAATGTAGTTAAATATATTCTCAATGTAAGATGTATCGTTTGTATATTTATATAATTCATACGAATTATTTATAGCCAAATTATATACAGGATCAATAAGTTCAATTAATAGTAATTTGTTGTCATTGCTTAAATTATTACGAATCTTCTCCATTTTGCTAAGCACTTTCATAAAAATTGTGTCGGCTTCAGTTAATTGCTCAATATTCCTGGTTTGCTTAAATTTTAGTAATAGTGCTGATGCATATCCAACTTGGGCTTCACCTTCTTGCACAATATTTAAGTTGGCACCCTCAGTATCACCCTTGTTTTTGTTGAAAGTGGAGATTGATTTATTATAATAAAAAATAGCAGAGTCAGCATTATTTATATTATTTAAATAAAAAGCACCAATTTGAGATAAAATATCAGCTGATTGGTCAGAATAAGATCCATAAAGCTGGTTAGCAGATTGCAGTGCCTTTTTGTAATAGTTTATACATAAAGAATTGTTATTTATATTATATAAAAAATCAGCATAGCTTGAATATAATTCTTGATAACGTTTTGGGTTAATATTTTCTTCTTTAAGAAGGGCTAGGGCATTTTCGAAATAGTAGCTAGCTTTTTCATTATCGCCAATTGCGGCATATGAACGGGCAATATTTTTATTTAGGATCAACTTGAGGTCGTTTCCAGGCAAATATTTAAGACCTGATAAGCAATAGTTTATTGATGAAATATAATCACCCATATCTTGACTGACCTGACTCAAGTTATTGTACATCCGGGGTATCCCTTCTATATTTTCATTATTAGCTATATAAATGTCTAAGGCTTTTTTATAAAAAAGTTCAGCTTTCGAGAATTCAAAATCATAATATGAATTTATACCCTTATTATTGTTTATCCCTGCCAGAATAATATTATCCCCACCAAGTTTATTGCTGTATAAAGCTTCTGCTTTTTCAAAATTTTCATTTGCTTCTTTTAGGTTGCCTGTTAGAGTTGTTAAGAGCGCATAATTATAATAGTATCCTGCAATAATGAGACTATCAATAATTTTTCCACTTTCAGTTAATGCAATTAGTGCTGTATCAAAATAATCAACAGCTAAATTATACTTTCCAAGACTTGCATGACTAATACCTATATTAAGAAATGTGTAGTAAAGGTTGATATCTTTGATATTGTTATTTATCAACTGTTCTTTGGAACTATTGCAATAGTATATAGTACTATCAAATTTTTGTAAGCCTAAATATCCTCTGCCTATATAATTAAGGGTTTTTGCCAACGATTTATGGTCATGTTGGCTTATGTTTTGTTTAATTAAAAGGGATTTTTTTAAGGCTTCAATTCCTGATTTAGATTCTTTCTTATTTATTAATACTTTGCCAAGCATGTGATAGGCATCTGCCAAAAGAATACTGTCTATCGGTTGATTTTTTGATATAGTATTAAAAGCTAATGAAATTAATGAATCAGATTTTTTTCTGTCTGTTGCCCAATAGAATTCACTAAGAATTACTAATTGTTCCAGGGTGTCACTAGAGTTTATTTTGTCATTTATCGGGTTATCATTATCTATGTGTTCAAATTCTGGTGCTGCTACAACATTGGATGATAAAATCAATAACAACACAAAGTAGCTAAACAATAATTTCAATAAATAAAATAGATTTTTTCCTCCAGCCAATATAATCACTATTTATTTGGATTGGTGATTTCTTCAACAAAAATAGCAATCTTATGAAATTCACAACAGGAAAATTACATTTTTTATACTTTAAGATGCAAGCTTAATTTTAAATAAGAAGTTGGGAAAAATAATTGTGGTGCTAAAGAATTGAACGGTTGGTTATTAAAACAAAAAGAGACCGTTTCCAGTCTCTTTTTGTTTTAAATATTTACTTTTGTTTGCTTGTTTGTCAGATATTTTTATGCAATTAATACAATTAATTAGCTTTCTGAAAGCGCCCTCTGATATTTTTATCACCTTGTAAATTAACTTTGTATAAATATTGTCCAGAAGGTAAGTCTTTTACGTTCAAGTTGATTAGCTGTGTCCCTTTGTAGATGTTTGCATTGTTGACTTGCTGAACTAACCTACCACTTAAATCATATATGAATATATTGGCACTATTACTAACCGGAGATGTGATTTTCAAATTAAGATTATTCATTACTGGGTTTGGATAGCTTGAGATTTCTAATTCTAATCTATTTCCTGCTGTAGTAATTTTAGGGAGAGTAATACTTATTTCGTCAATTTGTTTTGATTTATTATCTAGTACCATACCACCTTCTAATAAGGAGAAGATACCTTCTTTATTTTGAGTAGAATTGTTTGTTTGTTTAACTTTTACCCTAAAAAGAGTCTCTCCAAAAAACCTTGTGCCTGGTTTTTGGCTTTCGTCAAGCCATATAACTTTTAGCATACCTGTGTTTTTATCTATATTGAAATGGAAATTTTCATCAGGTCCCTTAACATCAGTTATCTCGATTAAGTTAACTGGGTACGTAAGGTTTAAATTAAAGCCACTAATTAGATCGTTGTAGCTTGAACCGATTTCCAGTTCAACTTCTTCTTTATCTATCTCAGTTATATATTGATTTTCTGTAATTAAATCAACTGATCTTCCTCCTGGCAACCATACTCCTTCAACATCACCTGTTGAAGTACCGCATACGACAACATCCGCGTAGGCTCTGGATGTGAGATCAACATTAATATCAATAAACTGCCAATCACCAGCAGGAAAAGAGTTACCTCCCATAAAATAATTTACAATAACAGTCACGTAGTCACCAAAAGTAATTCTACCATTATCATTAACATCGGCTGCTTCGAATTCAATATCATTAAATGTGATCCATCCAAATAAATATTGAAGAATTAATGAGGCATCTACTAAGTTAATATCACCTACCGGTAATGATGTTGATGACCTTAAGGAATATTGTCCATTTGGTATGTCTAAAAAAGCAAATTCTCCGTTGATATTGGAGAATGAAGTAGCTACAATATTATTATCTGTGTCATATAATTCCAACGTAACATCAGGAAGAGGATTTGATGGGTTATCGTGATAGTTAACAACACCAGAAATCTGATTCTGAGCAGTTACTGAGTTAAATATCAAAAACATAGCTATAATAAGTACGTTTTTAATTCTGTAATTATTCATGATAAAGTGGTTTAAATCATATAAAAAATAATTATTCTCTAATTAGTAGTACCTAAAATTCTATATTTTATACCATGTTTGTGAAAAAAAGTTGTTTTTTTTCAATTTTATTCATAATAACATGTATTTAAAGAGTTTTTCTTTAATATTTTTGGCGAATAATAAATCTAAATCAACTATATGGGAGGTATAATGAGGCTTTTTTTAGCGATCTTTATTGTTTTTGTGTCTATCGTAGAAGTAATTGCCGGTGATCAATATGAAGTAAAGATTCGAATACATGGTTATCAAGATAGTATTCTCATAATCACATCATATTATGGGAACAAAATAAAATTAGTAGATACCGTTTATTCGGTTAAACCAGGGGAGTTTGAATTTAAGGGAGATAATAAGTTGCCCGGTGGTATTTATATGGTTGTTAATTCGAATAAAAAAAAGCTATTTGAGTTTATCGTAAGTAGCAATCAGAAGTTTATTTTGCAAACTGATACTTTAAATTATACTCTTAATATGAAAGTGCGTGGTTCAAATGAGAATAAGACTTTTTATTCCTATATGAGGTTTAATGAGAAACAGTTTCAATTAAACAAACTACTTATTAAAAGTATTGACTCACTATCTGCTATGTCAGAAGATACTAAAAAACTGAAAAATAGTCTTGATTCTTTAAATGAAAGTGCTATTAAATATAAAATGAACATTATTGAAAATAATCAGGGAGTTTTTATTACATCATTATTAAATGCCATGCGTGATATTGATATTCCTGATTCAATAATAAATTCTCCAGATAGCACATTGTCGTTCAGATATTATAAGCAACATTATTGGGACTATTTTGATTTGAGCGATAGTAGTTTGTTGCGTACTCCAATTTTTACCAGAAAAGTTGATCAATATTTTGATCAGGTTGTGGTTTTTAATCCAGATTCAGTAATTGTCGCAATTGATACTGTTATTTCAAAATCAAGACCATCACAAGAGGTTATTGGATATTTGGTTTGGAGTTTTATCTCTGAATATCAAAATCCAAAGTTTATGGGTTTCGATAAGGTGTTTGTATATTTGGTTGATGAATATTTTAGTAAAGAATCTATATCAAATACAACACCCTCCGTATTGAAATCATTGCAGGATAGGGCTAATAAAATCAGGCCTATTTTATTGCAACAGCCAGCCCCTGATTTGTTATTAATTGATACTACAGGATCGCTTTTGTCATTTCGAACTATATCTAAAAATTATACAATTTTATTTTTTTGGGATACTGATTGTGGTATTTGCGGTAAAGAAATAATTGATTTAAATAAGTTGTACAATCACCCTGATTATGATATTGAGGTTTTTGCAATTAATATAAATAGCGATCTTGAAAAATGGAAAAAAGCAATAATAGAAAAACAGATGCCAGGAATTAACGTAAACGGTACTCGAAGTGCTACAAAAGATTTTCACGATTTATACGATATTTATGGCACACCTGTTATTTATTTACTTGATAAGGATAAAAAAATTATTGCTAAACGAATTGGAGCAAATAAAATTGCTGAGTTTATTGATAATTTTGAGAATCGATAGTTTGTTTGCACGAGCAAAGAACAAAATTACATAGCTTCTAAAAAATAAAATTTATGAAAAAGTTGTTATTTTTCACTATAATTGTTTTAATACCTTTGCTTTATGGATGCAGGGAGATATTAGTTAAATATTCTGATAATGGGAAAACAGTTCATATGACTGTCGATCAGATATTAAAAATCCAGTTACCTGCTGATGCAATGTCTGGAAATGATTGGAGGAGAATTGCATATGAAGACACTGTAATTATCAAAACAGGGAAACCTAATTACATGCTTAGTGACGGTAGGTTGGATACTCCGGGAATTTATAATTTTAGGTTTAAGACTATTGGAGCTGGCACTTCAAAACTTTACATGGAGTATGGATCAAAATATGACTCTAATGAAAAGCCGGTAAAAACATTTGAGATTGTTGTTATTGTGCATGAAAAAGGAAAATAGTAATTTTAGGTTTCAAGTTTCTCAAACATTCAAACAATAAAACAATCGAACAATTGAATCATTTTATCATACTATAACTCGCTAATCTTTATTATTTTTGCCACCTAAAAAATTATTAGAATATGTTTGAAGGATTAACCGACAGACTTGATAGGTCGTTTAAAATATTAAAAGGTCAGGGTCGTATTACCGAAATCAATGTTGCTGAATCGATTAAGGAAATTAGAAAAGCCTTAATTGAGGCTGATGTTAGCTATAAAATTGCGAAAGACTTTACAAGTGATGTTAAAGAGAAAGCTCTAGGTGCTAATGTGTTAACTGCCATTAAGCCCGGTGAACTCATGACAAAGATTGTTCATGATGAATTGGCATCTTTGATGGGAGGCGAACAGGAGGATATTGATATTAAAGGTAAGCCTGCAGTTATCCTTATTGCAGGTTTACAGGGTTCTGGTAAAACAACATTCTCAGCAAAACTTGCAAATTATCTTAAATCAAAGCATGGGCGTAGTCCATTGTTGGTAGCGTGTGATGTGTATCGTCCTGCTGCTATCGATCAGCTTAAAGTTCTTGGAGAGCAAATAGGAGTGGAGGTGTTTGCAGAAGAGGGAAATAAAAACCCAGTTCAAATTGCTAAAAATGCTATTAAACACGCTAAAGATAATTCACGGAATATAGTTATAGTTGATACAGCTGGTCGTTTAGCTGTTGATAAAGTGATGATGGATGAAATATCTTCCATTAAGTTGGCTATTAATCCAAATGAGATTCTGTTTGTTGTTGATGCAATGACAGGTCAGGATGCTGTTAATACGGCTAAGGCTTTCAACGACAAGCTTGATTTTGATGGAGTTGTTTTAACAAAACTTGATGGAGATACACGCGGTGGTGCTGCACTTACAATAAAATCAATCGTAAATAAGCCCATTAAATTTGTTGGTATTGGCGAGAAAATGGAGGCAATTGATTTGTTTCACCCTTCTCGAATGGCTGATCGTATTTTGGGAATGGGTGATATTGTTACTCTTGTTGAAAAAGCTCAGGAACAATATGATGTTGAAGAAGCACGAAAGCTCCAGAAAAAGATTGCTAAAAACCAGTTTAATTTTAATGATTTTCTAAAGCAGATCCAGCAGATTAAAAAAATGGGTAACGTTAAGGATCTTATGGGGATGATACCTGGTGTTGGCAAAGCTATTAAAGATGCAGATATTGATGACGATGCATTTAAAGGTATTGAAGCAATAATTTTTTCAATGACAGCTGAAGAAAGAGAAACTCCAAAGATTCTTAACGGTTCTAGAAGAAAAAGAATTGCCAGAGGTGCAGGTACAGATATTCAGGAAGTTAACAGACTTATAAAACAATTTTCTGAAACCAGTAAAATGATGAAAATGATGACTACCGGTGGTGGTAGAAAAATGGCAAATATGATGAATCAGCTGAAACGCTAAATTCTTATATTTTTTAATTTTTAATCCTTTAAATATTTACAATAATGTCCATACACAAAGCTGCAAAAATAATTGATGGAAAGCTTATTGCTTCAAAAGTAAAAGACGAAATTAAAGCTGAAGTAGCTGCTATGGTAGATAATGGGAAGGAAACTCCTCATTTGGTAGCTATTATTGTTGGTGATGATCCTGCCAGCCAAACCTATGTTGCAAGCAAGGAAAAAGCTGCTAAAAACGTTGGCATAATTTCTTCAGTATATAAATTTCCTGATGATATAACCGAAGAGGAACTGTTAAGTACCATAGATTTTGTTAATAATGATGATGAAATTAACGGATTAATAGTTCAACTTCCATTGCCCGATCATATAAATGTTAACAAAGTTATCGAACACATCGATCCAAAAAAAGATGTTGATGGTTTTCACCCTGTAAATGTTGGTAAAATGGCTATTGGTCAGCCTTCTTATGTTTCGGCTACACCTGCAGGTATCATGGAGTTACTTAAGCGTTATAAAATTGAAACTGAAGGTAAACATTGTGTTGTACTTGGCCGGTCGAATATTGTTGGGTCACCAATAAGTATTCTTATGTCGAAGAAAACTAATCCCGGTAATTCTACTGTAACTGTTTGTCACAGTAAAACTGTTAATATTGAAAAATATATCAAAGACGCTGATATTCTTATTTGTGCAATTGGGCAGCCACAAACTATTAAGGCCGATATGGTAAAGGATGGAGTGGTTGTTATTGATGTGGGTATTCATAGGATACCTTCTGATAATAAAAAGGGTTATGTAATTGTGGGTGATGTGGATTATGAAGAAGTAAAACATAAAGCATCATATATTACTCCTGTTCCTGGTGGTGTTGGTCCGATGACGATAGCAATGTTATTGAAAAATACCTTATTAGCATTTAATAAAGACTATTATTCATAGGTTTTGTTTTTTACGTTAGAATTAAGAATTGGGACGAAGGATGATCCTTCACAAAAAATTAATAATCAAAATCCTGTTTAACGATATGTATATAATACGTGTTTATACTATTTCTATACTTGTAATGCTCCTGATATATGGAAGTGAATTAAATGCTCAAATATCTGGCTGCACTGACAGTAAAGCAAATAATTTTAATCCCACAGCAACAATAAATGATGGTTCGTGCACATATAACGTTACTATTAGTAATCCACATGTAAAGTATTTGTTGCCTGACGAAATAGATGAGTCATCAGGGTTGGCATATTTAAATGGAAAGTTATGGACAATTAATGATAGCGGAGGATTGCCTGTTCTTTATGCGTTTGATACAATAAGTGGTCAAGTTATTCAACGAATTACAGTTTCAAACGCTGAGAATATTGATTGGGAATCACTTGCTGCTGATGATCATTATATTTATATTGGTGATTTTGGTAATAATTTAGGAAATCGTGATGATCTCGCAATTTATCGCATATTAAAATCTGAAATTCCAATGGAAGGAAATGGAATTGTTGAAAGCACTAAAATTACGTTTGCTTACTCTGATTATGCTGGTAAAATTGAAAAACGAAAGTTTAATAACTTTGATTGTGAGGCGTTTATTGCTTTTGGTGATTCATTGTATTTGTTTTCAAAAAACATTGGTAATCAACATACAAAATTATATAGATTACCCAAAACTCCTGGTGACTATGTAGCTGAACTGATATCTACTTTCAATACATCAGGATTAATTACCGGCGCAGATATAAATATTGCTAGCAATGAAATTACGCTAATTGGCTATGTTAATCAAAGTTGGGTTCCTTTTACGTGGTTGTTGTTTGATTTTGAGGGAAGTAATTTTTTCTCAGGAAATAAAAGGCGAATTGATTTTATAAATATCACAGCTACCCAAACAGAAGCTATTGCCTATTTAATTGGCAAGCATGAAGTGATTACATCGGAAGGTCATGTGTTGTTTTCACAAACAGCTTATGATTTTAATTCAGGTTTGTGGACTGATGGAAATCCATCTATGATTTCTGATGTTATATCTGAGAAATTTGATTTCACATTGAGCCCAAATCCAGTAAGTAAAAATAAACTTACAATTGACATTAATAAACTTCCTGTTGGAGATTATCAAATCGAGGTTTATGATACTCTCGGAAAATTGATAAAGGTTAATAGTTATAAGGTAAGCATAAAGGACGGAGCAAACCGGATTAAAATAAAGGTTGGTGATTATAAGCCAGGAACTTATTTTGTGAGGATGATTTCGGGTAATCAAGTGGTTGAAAAGAAGTTTATTAAGAAATAGTTTCAAAGGTTACTTAATGAAATGAATGTAACAATAATTGCAGCAAATGCATAAAGACAAGGATATATTTGAGGATGGCAGGAAACTCCCGGTTATGGAAGAGTTTTATACCCTACAAGGTGAAGGTTATAACATGGGCAAAGCTGCTTACTTTGTGCGTGTTGGCGGATGTGACGTAGGTTGCTCATGGTGTGATTCAAAAGAGTCGTGGAATGCGGAACTTTTTCCACCAATTGATGTTGATAGTGTAGTACAAAATGCAATAAATGCACATGCCAATACTGTTGTAGTTACAGGAGGAGAACCATCACTATATCCGTTAGATTATCTTACTTCAAAGCTTCAAAGTAATGGAATTTTAACTATGGTTGAAACTTCCGGTGCTCACCGACTATCAGGTAGCTGGGATTGGATTTGTCTTTCGCCAAAAAAATATTCACCACCTCATAGTTCGGTGTATAATGTTGCAAATGAGCTAAAAGTAATTATTCAGACTGAATCTGACCTTCATTGGGCAGAGATGAATGCTGATTTGGTTGCTGAAAATATTCCTTTATTTCTACAACCTGAATGGAGTGTAGCTTCGTCCTTAATGTCATTATTAACCAATTATATAATGAAAAATCCAAAGTGGCGTATGTCGCTGCAAAGTCATAAGTATATGGGGATTCCTTAGTTTCAATGATCTTACAGTGTGCGTAACTCCTGGAAGAGTCTTTTTCAATAATTTAGGGGAGTCGTTTTACAATATAACAACTCTTCCAGGTCTTTCATATTTTGGAAGGTTGTTGGAAGGTTGTTTATCTCATCAACAATTTCAAAATTTTTAATTTATTTCCATAAGGAGCATATCGGATAGGAATATCAAGCCAGGTTCCTTTATAAACAACAGGCTTTTGATTTGAGAATGTGTCAAATGAAAAACGCCCGTGATAGCTCCCAATGCCGCTATTGCCAACTCCTCCAAATGGAAGTTTATTACTTGCAATATGCATAACAGTGTCATTTATGGTTACACCACCTGCAGAAATGTTCTCAACAATTAATTTTTGTTTTCTTTTACTTTTTGAGAAGAAATAAAGAGCAAGAGGTTTGGGTCTGGAATTTACAATATCAATAACTTCAGAGATTTCATTATATGTAAGTACCGGAAGAATTGGTCCGAAAATTTCTTGTTGCATTATAGGCATTTCTAAATCTACATTATCAATAATTGTTGGTTCAAAGTACCTGTCATCTTTGTTATAATTACCACCATAATAAATATCAGTATTCTCCATAAGAACAGATAGTCTTTCTATATTGACCTCACTTATAATTCTTGGGTAATCAGGGCTTGTGGAAGCGTCTTTCCCAAAAAACTCTTGTATTACGTTCTTTAATTCTTCTAGAAAAACATTCTTTATATTTGAGTTAATAAGCAGATAATCAGGTGCAATACAGGTTTGTCCGGCATTTAGAAATTTACCCCAGACAATACGTTTTGCAGCTTGTTTTAAATTTGCTTCATTATCAACAATACAAGGACTTTTACCTCCCAACTCCAAAGTTACCGGAATAAGTTGTTTTGCGGCTTCCTGCATAATTATTCTACCAACACGCGGACTACCAGTGAAGAAAATATGGTCAAATTTTAGCTTGAGCAGTGATTGAGTGACTTTTGCATCGCCTTCCAATAAGTGGATATAGCTGGGGTCAAATGTTGTATTAATTATTTTTTTTAAAATACTTGATGTTGCTGATGATATTTCAGAAGGTTTCAGGATTGCTGTATTTCCTGCCGATATGGCTCCAACCAATGGTGCAATAAGGAGTTGGAAAGGATAGTTCCATGGTGAAATAATAAGCACTGTACCAAGTGGTTCACTAACCGTGTAACTTGAAGCCGGGAAATTGGTTATAGGTGTACATGATTTTTGAGGTTTCGCCCATTTTTTTAGATGTTTGATATGGTATCTAATCTCCTCAAGAACAAAGCCTGTTTCAGTTGCATATGTTTCAAATTTTGATTTACCTAGATCCTTATATAATGCTTCCGAAATTTCGTCTTCATGACTAAGTATTGCCGACCTTAATAGTTTTAGATTATTAATTCTGGTTTTTACATCTCTGGTTTTACCTGAATAAAAGTAGCTTGCATGTTGAGTGAAAAGGCTTTCGTAAGTGCTGGATTCCTTGTTCATGGCATTTTGTTTTAAATTGGGTAGTTGTATCTCATATCTTGTTATTATTCCACGATAAATTTCTCTCTAATAATAACTATATCTGAATAGAGCTCAATAATATACATTCCGCTTTCAAGCATGGAAATGTCAATCGAACTAGTTATTTTGTTTTTATTTAATACTTCTTGCCCAAGCTGATTGTAGATTGTTACTTTATTAATTGTTTCTATGTTTTCACTAGATAAAAAAAGTTTGTTTTTTGCCGGATTTGGATAAATGGTGAATACAGGTTTGCTATCATAACCGTGAACGGAAACAAAACAGGCTTCTTCAATTTCTTCTTTGCTGTTACATCCAGGAGCATTATCAAAAATGCTTATATATCCATTTGGGTTAGCAAGGTAGTCACAAACACTGTTTACTTCACAAGTAGATAATAACGGGTTTCTTCGTATACCTAGATTATTGATAATAGATGCCGCATCAATATTTGTTATACCTTCAATACTTGATAGTACATGGTTATTATCAATTGTTAGTGAGCCTCCAATAAAAGTTAAATTGTTTAGTCCTTCTAAATCTATTAATGAACTGTTTGATAATATAGTAACATCCCAGCCAATCGTAGTTAAATTAAATAATCCTGTTAATGTGGTTAATGCACTTATATCATCATTTTCGCATCCAATGAATAGCCTTTCTCCGATTGAAGTTAAATTGCTAAGCCCAACTAAGTTTAGTAATGCTAAATTACTGTAAATATCTAGTTCTCCGCCAATTGTAGTTAGACTTTCCAGACCTGTTAAATAGGTTAGTAAATTATTTTCTGAAATACGAAAATACCCTTCAATTGTAGTTAAATTATCGAGTCCAGATAAATTTGTCAATGAACTATTACCAATAATTTCCAGGTATCCATTTATTGTAACCAGATTGTTAAGTCCTGTTAAGTCTATTAACTCATTGTTATACCCAATAGCTAAATATTCTCCTATTGTAGATAAATTGTTAAGCCCGGCTAAACTTGTTAAAGCAATATTGCCGGAAATAATCAGATATTCTCCAATAGAAGTAATAGTGTTTAATCCATTTAAATTAGTTATGTCGGTTTGAGAAATCCAAACTCCCCCCTCAATTTCTGTACAACCAGGGTAATCATTTTGGAAATTGTCAATTTCTTCTTGAGTTGTAAATGTAATTCCATAGGGCAAACAGCCTTGAGAAAGAACTGTTGTTTTAATTAAAACGATAATCAGTAATAGAAGTGTATATTTTTTCATAAAAGTTGTTTTTGCTAAGATATAACTTTTATGAAAATATTTAACCTATGTTTAAGATGTTAATTGCTGTAAAGAAAGGATAATATACGGTTGATAAATAACCAATTACTCTGATCCCTTATAAACTCCTAACAATTCTATAAATCTACTGTCATCAAATAGGTTTGGAATCAGGTTGATGAGCTCGGTATGTTGGTCGTAATTAAGCTTTAGAGCTGTTTCAATATAAAAATAAGAGTCAAATTCTAATTGAAGTGTCTTATGATAATATAGCAACTCTTCCAGGTCTTTCAGACTCTGGAAGGTTGTTGGAAGGTTGTTTATCTCATCAACAATTTCAAAATTTTTAATTTTTTTCCGTAAGGGGCATATCGGATAGGAATATCAAGCCAGGTTCCTTTATAAACAACAGGCTTTTGGTTTGAAAAAGTGTCAAATGAAAAACGAACGTGATAGCTCCCAATGCCGCTATTGCCAACTCCACCAAATGGAAGCTTATTACTTGCAATATGCATAATGGTGTCATTAATGGTTACCCCACCTGCTGAAATGTTCTCAACAATCATTTTCTGTTTTCTTTTGCTTTTAGAGAAGAAATAAAGAGCAAGAGGTTTGGGTCTGGAATTTACAATATCAATAACTTCGGAGATTTCATTATATGTAAGTACCGGTATAATTGGTCCGAAAATTTCTTGTTGCATTATAGGCATTTCTAAATCTACATTATCAATAATTGTTGGTTCAAAATACCTGTCATCTTTATTATAACTACCACCATAATAAATATTACTATTCTCCATAAGAACAGATAGTCTTTCTATATTGGCTTCACTTATAATTCTTGGGTAATCAGGGCTTGTGGAAGCGTCTTTCCCAAAAAACTCTTGTATTACGTTCCTTAATTCTTCTAGAAAAGCACTCTTTATTGTCTATTGTACTTTGTTTAAAAATAGTGGTTTGAATACATCATTAGCCTATTTTTCAATTATCAACTTTTCTCTAATCATAGTTCCACCAGAAAACAGTTCAATAATATACATTCCTTGACCAAGCATAGAAATATCAATTGAACTAAATATACGATTTTTGTGTAAGACTTTTTTTCCCAGCTGATTGTAAATAGTTACTTCATTAATTGTTACTCCATTTTTACTTGATAAAAAGAGTTTGTTTTTTGTTGGGTTTGGATAAATGGTAAATTCAGGTTTAGTATTAGCATCAATCGAAACCAAACAGGCTTCTTCAACTTCTTCTTTACTGTTACATCCTGGGGCATTATAATCTATTCCCACATTACAATTTGGGCTGGCGATATAGTCGCAAACACTTTTTGCATCACAATTGGATAAAGAATGATTTGAGAGTATGAATATATAACTTATTGTTTCGGGATCAATATTATCTAATCCTTCTAATGTAATTAATCCACTATTATTATCAATAAAAATTGATCCACCAATTGTAGTTAAATTGTTTAATCCTTCCAGGTTTGTTATTGTACTATTGTAATTAATAGTTAGTCCTCCTCCAATTGAAGTAACATTGTTCAATCCATCTAGGTTTATTAATGAATTGTTACTATAAACCTTCAAAGCTCCACCAATTGTATTTAAATTGTTTAGTCCGTTTAAACTAGTTAGAGTGTCGTTATTTTCAATGCATAGAAATCCATCAATTGTGGTTAAATTGTTGAGACCTACTAAACTTGTTAGTGCATCGTTGTTAAAAAATGTAAGATCCTCTTTAATAGTAGCTATATTGTTCAGTCCTTCTAAACTTGTTAATCTATCGTTGCCAAAAAAAGTAGTGTATTCTTCAATTGTAGTAATATTGTTCAGCCCTTCTAAACTTGTTAATGCATCGTTATTAGTTATATCTAAGTATTCCTCAACTATTGTGATATTGTTTAATCCGGTTAAGCTTGTTAGCGAATCGTTGCGCGAAACCCTTATGAAACTGCCTATTGAAGATAAATTGTTTAGTCCTTCTAAACTTGTTAGAATATTATTGTCGTTAACAAATAGGGCTCCACCGATTGTAGTTAAATTGCCAAGGCCTGTAAAGTTTGTTAATGTGTCGTTGCGAAAAATAAATAAATCCCCTCCAATTGTAGTTATGTAGTTTAGTCCTATTAGGCTGGTTAAGTTATTGTTATCATAAATATAAAGGTCTTCGCCTATTGCAGTTAGAATACTTAATCCTGTTAAATTTGTTATGTTAGTGCCAGCAATATTTAAGCTTCCTTCAATTTCTGTACAGCCGGGAAAATTAGTTTGGAAATTGTCTATTTCTTCTTGAGTATTTAATGTAATTCCTTGAGGTAAACAACTTTGAGAAAATACTGCTGCTTTAAAGAAAAAGGCAATTAAAATTATGATTACCTGCTTTTTCATAAAAGTTGTTTTTTGCTAAGATATAACTTTTATGAAAATATTTAACCAATATACTAGATGTTGATTGCTGTAAAGAAATTATAACATGCAAATTATCAACTATTCAGAGCCTTTGTATACACCCAATAACTCAATAAACCTGCTGTCATCAAATAGGTTTGGTATCAGGTTGATGAGCTCGGTATGTTGGTCGTAATTAAGCTTTAAGGCTGTTTCAATATAAAAATATGCTTGCTGTACTTTTCCAGAAGCATGAAGGTATCCGGCAAGGCGGTACCAGAGTAATGCATTGTCTTTATTACTATCAATGGCTTCCTCAATTATCTCAATGGCTCTTTCAGTATCATCATTGGCAAAAGCACAAGATGAGTAATTTATCCAGGCATCAATATTTGATTTATCAAGTTTAACAACTTCTGTGAATGCATCACAGGCAACGTTATAGTTTTTCTCTTTAAAATAAATCATTGCAATGTCGTACCTGAATTCAGAATTTGAAGGCAATATTTCAACTGCCTTTTCATAGTAATTTATTGCAGTAACATTATTGTCCTGCCCAGCAAAAAGCCTTCCGAGTCCGGCCCATGCATCAGCTAGTTTATCATCAATTTCAAGAGCTTTGTTAAAATGGTGCATTGCATTTTTTATATCATTCATATTTTCATATGATTCACCAATATAATAATGAGTAATTGGTTCGGGGGCTTCGTACTTGAAGGTTTCTTTGTAGTATTCGATAGCTTCTTCATATCTGTTTAAACCTGAAAGAGAGTTTGCAATATTGAAGTATGCCGATGAAAAACCATCATCAATAGCCAATGTAAACTCGTAAGCTTCAATGGCTTTTTCATATAGCTCTAGTTGATTATAAAAAATCCCAAGGTTGAACCATGCAACTTTCGCAAAAGGGTTTGTGTCTAAAAAATCGTTAAAAAATGAAATAGCATCTTCCTCACGGTTTGTAATATCAAAGAAAAAAGCAATTTCATGAATAATATTTTCCGAGTCGGGTTTTAATGCAAGCGCATTTTTTAGATTTCTAATTGCATTTGGATAATCGTTTATGTTTTCGTACTCAAAGGCAATAACTGAATATATGTCTTCCGGGTTTTCGGTGTAAGGTATGGCTTTCTCATATTGTTCAATTGAGAGCTCATGTTTATTCATCATACTATATATTTCGCCTTTCGAAATATATAATTCATCGTTTGCAGTCTCTATTAATTCGAGTTGGTTTAATTGCTCTAACGCCTCGTAATAATTTCCACTTTGTGCCAGTAGCTTAGCACTTCTTATTTTAAAACCAATCCCGGATGGATGTTGCTGCAATGCTGATCTAACAGCTATTCTTCCTTTATCAAATTCCTGAAAATCAATAAAGTAGTCAATAATAACTTCAAATTCATTAACATCAAAGAAGAATTGCATATCTGCTTTAAGCATCTTTTGAAACCTGTTAACAAGTTCGTTAAGATTTGCATCGTCAATCCATTCGTAATCTTCACTCATGAAATAGTATAATTTTAGTTATTTAGTTTAAAATGTAGTTATTATTACAATTACGAAAATAGGTAAATAGTTATTCGTTTTGCCAATTGAAGGCTTATTTTATTAACCGTATCAAGTAATAATTGTTAATTACCTAAGATTTTGGTTTACCATTATTTTATCAGGGTTGCCTTAATTTACTATTGAGAATAACCTATTCCATCTAATTTTACCATCGAACAATGATTTATTTGGGTCTAAAGATAACCAAACAAATTCGGCTCTTCCAACGATATGATTTTCAGGTACAAATCCCCAATATCTTGAATCAGCTGAGTTATGACGGTTGTCACCCATCATCCAATAGTAGTTAAACTTTGGGGTGTATGACGTTGTTTCTTCACCATTAATTATAATCTTACCAACTGCAATTTTAAGATCATTGCCTTCGTAGGTTACTATCAGACGCTTATAAATTGGCAGATTTTCTATGGTAAGATTTATAGGTATATCTTTTTTAGGGATGTATAGTGGACCAAAGTTATCACGATTCCATTTATATGCAGAATCATACGGGAATATTTCCCGCTTCCATATCCCGGCATCCTCGTTAAAAACTTCAACACTCTTAACAATTGGCAGTTTTTCAATGCCTTGTTTTGCTTCATTAGTCAGCATAAAGATAAATTGACCTGGCCTATTACCTCTAAAAGTTTCAGTGATATCGTATTTATTCAAAATTTTCTGGTTTATACTGCTACCGCTAGTAGTAACCATATATTGATACTGTAATTTTTCAGGATTAATTGCTTTTTCTCCATTCAAGTATACTTGACGATTAGCTATACTAAGTGTATCTCCTGGTAAGCCTATGCACCGTTTTACATAGTTTTCACGTTTATCAACTGGTCTTACCACAATATCTCCAAAATTTTGTTTATCTGTCCATACTCTTTCCCTTCCATACTGATCAACAAGAGAATAATAACTCATATTACTTTGGAACCTTGTGGATACAGTATCTCCGGCAGGGTAATTAAATACTACTGCATCATTATGATCGATATTTTTAAATCCTGCAAAGCGATAAAATGGAAATTTAATCCACTCAACATATGATTTAATGTTGTCGGTGCCGGGTAATGTATGGTGCACAAATGGAAATGATATTGGTGTATTTGGTACCTTTGGTCCATAGGTAATTTTGCTTACAAATAGATAATCGCCAACAAGTAGCGACTTTTCCATCGAAGATGTAGGAATTGTATATGCCTCAAGTAAAAATGTACGGATAATTGTTGCAGCTACAACTGCAAATACTATAGCATCTACCCATTCTCTTGTAAATGATTTCTTTATCTTAGGTCTGTCAGCAGGATTAACATATACTTCATCTTCCTTAAAGCCAATATAAGGGAGATATACAAAAGGGAAAATTACACTTAGGAATTGTTCACCCAATGAAAATTTATTAAAACATTTAACTATCTCCACTAACATGAGCATGTACATGAATACGTTTAAGAAAGGGAAAAATAGTAATATCATCCACCACCATGGCTTTTTAATAATTTTAAGAAAAACATATAGATTATAATATGGAATGAGGGTCTCCCATCCCTGTCGGCCTGCTTTTTCGAAAAGCATCCAAGCAAATATAGTAGGTATAGTAAATGATAGGGGGATTAAAATTATCAATTCAAGCATGATTATTTAATTTATGGTTTAGTGCTTGCAAGATAGTTGTATTGAGCTAGCACTATCGTTAATTATTCTTAATTAATTTGAGCGGGCAAAATTAGGAAAAAATGAATTCTATTTTAGATTTTCTTTTAGATTTTCACTTATATCAATTAGTTATCAAAATGAGCCTTATAAAACAAAATATTTTAAGAAGAGAAGATGGAAAAAATAAATGTTTTAAGGCGCATCTTGGTAGCTATTTGGTATTAGTATACAACACACTTTTATCGGTACCTGACAACTTCAATAGTATTCCGTTATTTTGTTTGTATTCATCAAAAAAGCTAAGATTGTAGTATAGTTTCTGTTGAACAATTGCCTTGCAAGGATCATTGTCATTAAGTTGTAGTAATAAATTTGTTGTTGGTGGCATCGATTCGTAAACAATATCTGAATAGTAAAGCTTAAAATCAGAATCGCCGCAACCTCCAACATATGAAACCCATATGTTCAGGCAGTTATTGTCAATAAACAGAGTATCAATTGAATAATAATCTGTTGATATATTATCAACCGCACTACTGTTGTATGTCATTGACTCACAGAAATTATCAATATTAATGTTGTTTTCAACGGCTTTCCTGGATGATTTACATGATACAAGCAATATTATAACTGTGGTTGATATTATAAAAAGAACAATTTTCATAACATTTGTTTTAGTAAATCTTCCATATTAAAGATGCCATGTTTGCCCACTATGAATTCAACAGCTAATACTGCTCCAAGTGCAAAACCTTCACGGTTTTTTGCTTCATGTACTAATGTAAGTTTATCTTCGCCTGATTCGTAAATAACTTTATGAGTTCCGGTTATTTCTCCTTTTCTGGTGGAGTATATTGGCAAACTGTTAGTGCTTCCTTTTGAATTTAATGTCCAATTATTTAATTCCTTATGCTTTTCTATAATTCCATTGGCAACGGCTATGGCAGTTCCGCTGGGAGCATCTAATTTGTGTATATGATGCGTTTCATTTACATGAATTTCATAATTGTTAAAACCCGACATTAGTTGTGCTAAATATGAATTCACTTTAAAGAAAATATTTACACCAATGCTAAAATTTGGTGCATAAAATAAAGATCCATTATAATTTTTACATTGTTCACTTATGTATTCCAGTTCATCATACCAACCGGTTGTTCCGGTAACAATTGGTACTCCTAGTTTAAAACATTTTAAGTAATTATTTTTTGCCTCATTTGGCATGCTAAAATCAATTACTGCAGCACCTGAATAATCAATGTTGGATAGTTTTTGCCAGTCGGATTCATTATCAATGACTGCAATTATTTTATGACCTCTTTTAAGGCAAGCTTTTTCGACTTCTTTACCCATTCGTCCGTAGCCTGATATAATTATATTCATCTCTTAATTTTTTTTATGACTGATACTGAAGAATTTATTTTTATTCAGGTATTAACTTAAGTTATGGTGTGATTAAAAAAGTTTTTCCACATTACATAGTGGTTATATTATTGATTAATTAGAAACTAACTGTTATTTTTAACCCATTGTGATTGACACTATTATTAGGTATAATCGGAGGTATCTGTGACATTGATTGTTGAAATACGGGTTCCGCTTTAAGTGACAGATTTTCATTTACTTCCCAGTAATATAAATGTGCATCAACAGTTGCATCAAGAATTTGGAGAATATACCATGCACCCATCAGGATAAAAGAGAGCTCCATATTACGTCGGTAGTAATCACGTGCAGATTTAAGTTGATCAGAGTCATATTTAAGTGCAAGTTCGTTATCACAATTATCCGGATCGTTTAGTATACATACATATGCATCGTTGAATTTTAAATATTCTCCTCTGTTCCAAAAAGCAAAATATCCAGTTGCGGCAAAGCCTGCATAAACAATTGGCAGCTTCCAATACTTCTTATTATAAATTTGTCCAAGACCCGGGACGAGTGATAAATAAGTTGCTTTTTTTGGAGAATGTGTAAAGACTTCAGTTGAATCATTTTGAGATTCGTTTTGAGAGGACACACTGCTTACGGAGCAAACTAAAATTATTAGAATGATCGCAAAGAAATACGTACTGTTTAATGGCTGTTTCAAAATGTTCTTCTAGTCCTCAATTAACGAAATAATCTTGTCGAGATCTTTGTCGTTTTTAAAACTTATAACGATACTTCCTTCACCGTTATTGTTTCGCTTAAGATTAACTTTTGTGCCCAGTTTAGTGCTTAGTTTGGCAGGAGTATCTTTAAATCTTTCCGGAATTTTTGAAGATGGTACTTTTGGTTTTACAGGTTGTTTTGAGCCGGTTTTTCTTGCAAGCTCTTCAGTTTGTCTAACATTAAGCCTGTCACCTATAATGTTTTTTAGAATTTTTTCCTGAACTTTTATATCCGAGATTGTTATCAATGCCCTTGCATGTCCCATTGATATGAAGCCATCGCGCAAGGCTACCTGAACACTAGGAGGTAGCTTCAGTAGTCGTAAAAAATTTGTAATCGACGATCTGCTTTTCCCTAACCTATCACTTAATTTTTCCTGGGTAAGCTTAATTTCATCAATGAGTCGCTGATAGCTAATTGCTATTTCAATGGCATTTAGATCTTCACGGTGAATATTTTCAATGAGCGCAAGTTCCAGCATCTCCTCATCGTTGGCAATACGAATAAATGCCGGCATTTGTTTTATACCAGCCATTTGTGATGCCCTAAAGCGGCGTTCTCCTGCTATTATCTGATATTTGTCGTAGCCCATTTTCCGGACGGTGATGGGTTGTATTATTCCCTGTATTTCTATCGAATTTGCTAATTCTCTGAGCATCATTTCGTCAAAATTAGTACGGGGTTGAAACGGATTTGTCTCAATCTTGTTTATGTCAATTTCGGCAATTGCTCCAGCAACAAAACCACCTGAAATATCTTCAGATGTTATATCAGTATCCGGACTAGATAAAATTGAATCTAACCCTCTACCTAGTACTTTCTTTTTGTTTTTGTTACTCATTAATTATTTTATCAGCGTTATTTATTGTAGTTAAATCATTCTTTTGTAGTAACTCGCGGGCTAAATTAAGATAGTTAATTGCACCGGTGCTGTTAGCATCGTACATAATAATAGAATCTCCAAAACTGGGTGCCTCACTTAGTTTGGTATTCCTGTTAATTATTGTGTTAAATACCATCTGCTGAAAATGAGTCTTTACTTCTTCTACAACTTGTTTTGAAAGTCGCAATCTTGTATCAAACATTGTTAACAATATACCTTCGATGTCTAGTTTTTGATTTAATCTGGTTTGTACAATCTTTATTGTGTTAAGCAGTTTACCAAGTCCTTCAAGTGCAAAATATTCGCATTGAACAGGAATAATTACTGAATCGGAAGCTGTCAGAGCATTAACAGTTATAAGCCCTAAAGATGGTGAACAATCAATTATTATGAAATCATATTTTGATTTAACATTCTTTAGTACATTGAGCATCAGTTTTTCCCTGTCAGGCAAATTTATGATTTCAATTTCAGCACCTACCAGGTCGATGTGTGCTGGTAACAAGTCAAGATTTGGAGTTTTTGTTTGTAAAATTACATTTTCTACATTAAGTTTGTCAATTATACATTCGTAAATACTTGCCTGAATTTGTTTGGGATCAAAACCAATACCGGAAGTGGCATTTGCCTGGGGGTCAGCATCAACTATAAGTGTTTTATATTCAAGTATAGCAAGGCTTGCAGCTAAGTTAATTGAAGTTGTTGTTTTACCAACACCTCCTTTTTGATTGGTTATGGCAATTGTTTTCCCCATTATAATTTGTTCGTTTTACTAAGTAGATACTTAACTGACAAAATTAGCATTTAACATATTTCAAGCTTGACAAGTGAGATAAATTTATTAACAACCCAGCTTAGTTGTGAGTAAATAAATGATTATACAACGGAATCAACACCCAGATCTTCAAAGTTAACATCAACACTGCTGCTTATATCTTCCGTGCTGTCGGTCACAACTGTTGGTACTTCTTTACTTTCTCCGTTTTCAATAAATGAAATAGCAGTATTAAGCCCATTGGTGAATTTTTCAAAATCTTCACCATAAAGAAAAACTTTATGTTTTTCATAAAAAAATTTGCCTTGTTCCTCGTTGAACTTTCTTTTACTTTCAGTAATGGTTAGATACTGCTGATTTGCCCGTGTGGCTTTAACGTCAAAAAAATAGGTTCGTTTTCCAGCTCTTACAACTTCTGAAAAAAGATCATCCCTTCTTTCTTGTTTCTCTGTCTCCTGCATATTATTTTTAAGATTTTGCTCAAAATTATTTATCAGATTAGCATTATGTTAATCCATGCTCAAAATTAAAAACTTATATGAAATGGGCTATATAACTAAAAGTTTTTGTTGATAAATTATAACTTTTGTTAATAACCTACTCCCGGAAGGTGGTATGATTAGTACTGGTATAGTTGTTGTTCCCTTTGAAAGAAGAACAACAGTTTAACAAACTATTCTAATTCTTAATAATTTTAACAACGTCGGTTCTATGTTTTGTAATTACTTTAAGGAAGTAAACTCCTTGTGAAAGTTGAAGCAATTCATCGTTTAATTCAAAACTATTACTATATTTTGAAAGGCTAACTGTGCTACTAAGAACCAGGTTTCCAGCAATGTTAAAAATCTCAACACTAACATTTTCAGCACTATCTATGTTTACAGAAACATGCAGTTTGTTAACAAAAGGAACTGGTGATGCTTTAACAAATTCAGTGCTATATGAGGGAGGAGTAATTGCTGTTAATATTGAGTCGGCTTCGTTAAAGTTTGGAATTCCCCATCCCATAAGGTCGTTTGGATCGCTTACCAATGATCCACTTTCTCTAATCGACTCATAAATCTCCATCATAGTCATATCTGGGTGTGATTGCCACAAACATGCTGACATACCTGCCAAAATTGGCGAGGAAAATGATGTTCCGTTTCCTGTAGTGGAAATATTAGTAGTACCCGTTGCAATAGTTGCACCTTGTCCGCATGCCATTACCGTGGGTTTAATTCTTCCATCAGCTGTAGGTCCAATGGAACTAAATGATGCCCTTTGACCGTTAAGTTTAACTGCTCCGATTGTCAATACGCTATCACCATCAGCAGGAGCTCCAATCCATGGAAAACTAGAGCTGGATCCACTGTTTCCTGCACTATTTACAACAAGTATGCCCTTTGAGGCAGCAATATCAGCTGCACGAGTAATCACAGTAGAATCTCCATTCATTGCACTATGCGGATGATCAAAAATAGGATTGTCAAAATCGATATAACCCAGTGATGAGTTAATAATATCGGCACCAACGCTATCAGCAAATTCTGCAGCTGACATCCAATTGTATTCTTCAATAACATTTTCATGTGGGGATTCTTCTGAACGTAATAGCCAGTATTCAGCTTCAGGTGCTGTGCCAATCATTTCACCTGAAAGATTTGCACCCATACATGAAAGTACCATTTTGCCATGCTCACTATCGTTAAAAACGCTTCCTCCAATGTAAACAAAGTCTTTGCTGCCAAGTATTCTGTCATTTTCCCATAAATATTCTAGTACAGGATGGGTTAAGGCTCCTGTAAATCCTGCATCTAATATTGCTATAACCATACCTTCACCCTGATATCCGGCGTCATGCAGAGGAATACCATTGAGTTGTTCAATCTGTCCGTAAGCTAAACCATAATTCAATGAACTTGTTGAATTATTATTTCGAGATGAAAAGTTCCCATTTTCTAAGTCTACATCAATTTCTTTGAATTTTTCATTATTAAAATTCTCCGAATAATTAAATTTTACAGATCCGCTAACATATGGTAGAGCTTCAATTTGCTCAATAAGACCAAGGTCTTCAGTAAAAACTGTAACTCCATTTAGCCAACGTGTAGGGTTTAATATATCAACACCTATATCAGCTACACCCTGAATATATACTTGATTAACAGGGATGTCATTTTCATTGATAACTATCCCCTGGCGATTTCTGCGATCGAGGGCTCGTTGAGTTAAGAATTCGCCAGGATTATCAATGGAATATGGAGAATTGCTTTTATCGGTAAATTGAATGTAATATTTATCAGGAGCTATCTGAGCAATTGAATTAATTATAATTCCAATTAGAAATATTAGTAGGATGTTTCGTTTCATATCTATTTAACTATTTGTATTCATTTTGACAAAAATAATGTCGATTAAGTTGCACTTATTAATTTACTAATTTACAATTACTATTTCATTGTTTTCTTGAACAACATCTGGAATTTCCTTATTGCCAAGAATTACCTTTTGAATTTCCTTTTCAGGATTAGCTTGTATTATTATTGCTGGATCACCTGTACGCCAGATGGATGTGTTTACATAATACTCAGTATTTGTTCCATCTGTAAAATAGCAAGTAACAGCAACTGGCAAAGGTAAGCCACCATTATTTTCAATTACAACTTTATTGTTGAGTGTTACTTTTTTAATTCCTAAATCAGCGTAAGCACGATCGAAAAACCAGGGTTGAATATACCAGTCAAGATCTTGTCCGGTAACATTTTCGAACGTATTAAAGAAATCATATGGAATAGGATGTTTACCATTCCATCTATCCATATATGCGTGTAAAGCTTCCTTAAACAACTTGTCGCCTAGAGTATTACGTAAAAATGCATAGGCCATTGCCGATCGATTGTAAGCATGAACACGATATGAAGCATAGTCAGTAATTAGATTTGAAGGAAATATCAAAGGCACTTCTTTTTCTTTTCCACTTAGGTCTTGAAAACTATTTGATACATTCTCAAAATAATTATTATCAGGCTCCATTTGATCTAATATACCATATGTAAGCCATGTTGCCCAACCTTCATCCATCCATGCATATTTTCTTTCGTTAGTACCCATGTAAAACGGAAAATAACTGTGAGATATTTCGTGGAAAATTAGACCAATTGCTTGTTCTCTATCTGATGGATCTCCTTCATTTACCATCATTGGCGATTCCATTCCACCTCTTTTTCTTCCATTGCAAAATGATGTAATGTGCGAATAAGGAAACGGATATCCGGGTAAGCTGTCAACCATAAATTTAACACTCTCTTTGGCAAAATAAGCACCTTCATCAAATGAATCAACCGAATCAGGATAAACGACATCAACAAATACACGGCGACCTGTAACTTTGTCGGCAATTATAGAAGTACCATCCCAATTTGAATATTTTGAAACACCAAATGTAAAATCAGGAACATGATCTGCAATAAAATGCCATTGATTAGTTTCATTGCTTTTAAGTACCTTATTATTTTTTGTGTCGGAGAAAGAGAATATATTAATAACGTTGTCCGACTTTTTAGCTTTGTTGTAATTTTCTACTACTTTTTCAGTGTATAATTGGTTAATGTTTTCAAGTTCACCAGTTGCCCAAACCGTAAATCCGGGAGGTGTTTCGATGGTTACATTGTAGTTGTTGAAATCGTTATAAAATTCAACTGTTCCTAAATATTCAATCCTGTCCCAGCCGTCAACATCGTCATATACAGCTATTTGAGGATACCAATAAGCAATAAATAATCTGTCGTTGCCATAGTTTCCCATTCTTACCCAGCGCTTTCGCGGAATATTAAATTCCCAATCAATATCCAATTGTAATGAATCACCCGGTAACAGCTTGTTTTCAAGAAAGACATACATGTTAGTTGTTGAACGCCTTACATTCTTTGTTTCGTTAATGTTGATGTCATTTCCATTGATATTTAAACTTACAATTGAAGTACCATCGGTTAAATCATCATCACCAATTGCCCACGACCGTGAATTTCCTTTCTTATAAAAATCAGGATACAAACGTATTACTATCATTTTTAGCGAATCAGGGCTGTTGTTGTGATAGTTAATAGATTCGCTTCCAATAAGTTTGCTATCCTTCGTGTTAAGTAGTGCATTAATACTATAATCACTATAATTTTGCCAATAATTTGGTCCGGGGTTTCCGTCATTAGATCTTGTTCCATCCTGAAATGCTTTAGCAATTTCGAGGGGCATCTTATTGGTAGTTTGTGCTTCAGCAATTGTAATAGTGAAAACAATTGCAATTACAATAGAAGTTTTAAATATCCTAATCATATGAATTTGGTTTCTGTTTATTTTAGTGATTTAATTTGGTAAAAATAATAATAAATGATATGATGAAACTTGAGATGCTTTTAAGAAGTATGTTGTTGTCAATAAATAGCACACTTAAATAAAAAAAATGAGTTGAATCAAAGTTATCTTGAGCACAGTGAATATTGATTCATTATCAGTAAGCTAAGGCATAGGATGTCTATGTATATGCTCTGAAATAGGTAGTTCTTTTTTGATACTTAATAGCAATACTATTACAATAACAAATAGCAAAGAAATTGAACTCATTCCAATTATGGGGCTGGTATATTCAAAAATCTGTCCGATAACAAAAGGAATGATAATCCCCCCAATTGAAATTGAAATAAACAATATTGTATATGCACTTGACGAATGTGATTTTGGGTAAACAGCTGCTGCTGAAAGAAATAATGGGTTTATTCCTGAAATAAAAATCATAGCGATAAAGAAAAGTATAATGTTTATTATTACCGAATTAGGTAGAGGTGCTAAAAAAACAAACACTGTTGATACCGGAACTAAAAGAGTTAATGTACGATAAACTGTAATTTTAGGCGCTACTCTTGCCCAAATTTGTCGACCGATTACTGCAGCAATTCCCATAGTTGCAAGTATAATGTGAGAAGTACCAGGTGAAGTTCCCCTTTTATCCTCGAGAAATGTGATCAGCCAGGTTAAGAATCCTATTGCAGCACCAGATGAAATAATTAATGCAATTACCATTCTGAAAAAAAACTTTTTGTCGAAAGATATAATTTCTTTAACTATATGTGGAGTAAGTTTTTCTGCCTTATCAATAGGTTCATGCTTTGCAAGAATAATAGGTATTAATGCCGGGAGTATTAGTAGCCCGGGAAAAGCAAAACACCACCGCCATGATATGTCAAAGTATGAAATAATTCCGGGAAAAATGGGACCAATTACAAACCCCAATGCTAAAAAGCTAAAAATAACCGATTGTAATTGAGCACTTTTTTCACTATATATATTTGTAGTATAAATGCCTGGAAGAGTAACCATTATTCCATTTCCAAAACCGGTGAAAAAAGAGAGAATAGCAAAAAGTATAAACAGATGGCTTTGTGAAGCAATTATTAGTGAAGCCGAAACAATAATAGCACCCGATATCATAAGTTGTTTAACACTAAACTTTTTAATTAAATGTGTTATCACAAATGCACTAATCATTATTCCTGAGAAGAAAATAAGGGGAAGAATTCCTGCTTCACCCTCCCTGATATGAAAGTGCTTCATTAACATGTGAATTGTTGAAGGAACAAGTAATTGTACAAAACCGGTAATTACTACCATTGGGTAGAAGGCATACATTACTGCCATTGAACGGGATGATTTTTCTGTCATAGATGATAGTTAAATTTACGTCTTCCTCTTCTTCTTTTTAGCCGCTGGAAACAATACATTATTAAGTATTAACCGATAACCCGGTGAATTGGGGTGAAGGTTCAGATCGGTTTGTGGATCACCAATACGATGTTGATAATCTTCAGGGTCGTGACCGCCGTAGAAAGTCCAGAACCCTTTTCCAAATTCACCATGAATGTATCGTGCTTCATTTGCTGCTTTGTTTTCTCCCATAATTATAACATTCGACTGAATAAGGTCTTTGTTAAATGCAGTAGTCTGTCCCATAAATCCTTTTACTAACCGAACATGGTTTTGGCAAAGAATAGTTGGGATATGATCCCATTTAGCCGAAAAGTCAAAAAGCATAAAGTAGTCGTTGGATTTGTGGATTGATCTGGGACGTGTTTCAGTAACATCAATATTTGATATCTCGTACTTACCTGGGTTTTTCACAATGGTGAAATCTTTAAAAACCATACAATTGTTGTAATCAAGATTTTCTTGTGCCCCGGCAGACATAGGATCACCATCGAACATTACATCACAAATATCAACATTCTCGGCAGCAAGGGCAACATCATAGCTGTCGGTTGCCGAGCACATTGCAAATAAGTAACCGCCACCAAGAACGAAGTCACGAATTTTTTTTGCAACTGCAAGTTTTAATTCTGATACTTTTTCAAACCCCAATTCGGCAGCAACTTTTTCGTTGGCTGCCACATCATCTTTGTACCATGGGTAGTTACGATAATGTGACCAGAATTTTCCATATTGACCGGTAAAATCTTCGTGATGTAGGTGAAGCCAATCATAAGTTGGTAGCATTCCACTAATTACTTCCTGGTCGTAAACTACATCATATGGTATTTCAGCATATGTAAGAGCCAGGGTAACAGCATCATCCCAGGGTTGCTTGTTTTTTGGTGAATAAACAGCAATTGTTGGAGCTTTTTGCAATTCTATAATATCCATATTAACATCGGGTTGCAATATTTGCTGTTTTATTGAGGATGATTGAACATCTGTAATAACCTGAGATGTAACCCCTCTGATAACACACTCATCTTCAAATAATTGATGATATTTTATTAGGTAACTGCCTCCTCTATAGTTTAATAGCCACTCAACCTCAGCTCCTCGATCTAATATCCAATAAGCAACACCGTAGGCTTTTAGATGATTTTTTTGGGATTTATCCATGGGGATTAACAACCATGCTGCTTTTGCAGATGAGCTTATGCTAATTATTAAGACTAATAATATATATATAGTTTTTTTAATCATTATATAATTTTTCAAATGATTTCTGAATCTTTTTATTTGATTTTACTTCTTCTTTAATGTTAATTTTACTGATTGCCGATTCTACTAGTCTTAGATTATACTTGTAATTTTTAATTTTTCCAAGCCCCTGAATATCAGTTTTTATAATTTCATCTTTAGAGAAGGTTTTCTCAACTAATTTCTCACCGGGTTTCATACCAATTATGTCAACTACTATTTCTTTACCAGATTCTTTAATCATTATATTGGCCAAATCAATAATTTTAACCGGCTTATCATATGATACATAAACACCTTTGTTTATTCCGTTTACAATAAGATAAGCCAATAGTTCGGCAGCTCGCTCACCTGTTACAAACATACGACTCATATCAGGATGTGTTATTGTAATATTCTGATTATTTTTAATCTGCTTCTTAAAGATTAAAGTAACTGCCCCATTACTATCAATAACATTTGGCATTCTTAAACTTATAAACTTTGTTGTTTTGGAGTTTAACTTTTGAAAATACTGCTCAATCAAAAATTTTCCAATACCAACCACCGATACAGCATCCTGTGCTAGGTTTGATGATGTGAATACCATCGATTTCAACCCATATTTTATTGAAAGTTCAGCCAATATTATTGATGCAACATAATTTACTGTAATTACTTTTTCAGGATTGTTTTCCCCGTCAGAAACACGTGCCATGGATGCCAGATGAATTACATGAGCTGGTTTGTAGGTTCTAAAAATATTTTCAAATGAACCGGGCTTAAGCAAATCAGCTTTTTCAAAGTGCAACCTACTATTTTCCTTGTAGTTTCCTTTCTTATTTCTATAAGTAACAACTATATTAAAATTTGTTTCTTTAAGAAGCTTATCAACTAAAAACTTACATACATAACCTGTACTACCGGTTATTAGAATAGTAGGTTGTTTGTGACTTTGTTGTTGCATTAGTTTGGTTACTACTTGTTTAGGAAGGTTTAAAAATTAATATTTTCATAATTAGCCACTTCCAATAAGAACTTCTTTGCAAGTGGAGCTGACAGCGGATGTAAAGTGTCCATTGCTTCAGGATGCCACTGTACTGCCATTAAAAAATGACTGTTTGTTGTATCAGCCCATTCAATAGCTTCCGGAAAATTGTCTTCTGCATAAGCGGAAATAAGTAGGCTTTTGCCCAACTTCTCAATTCCCTGATGATGATGGCTTACTACATCACCTTTGTTGTTGCCTTTGCAAGTTTTATATAAACGAGTGTTAATTACTAATTCAATCGGATGATATGATCTGCTAAAATTAGGACTTCGATGCTTAACAATTGTATCATAATCGGTTGGAATATCAATATAAAGAGTTCCTCCTTGTGAGATGTTAAGAATTTGCTCACCTCGGCAAATACCAAAAATTGGTATTTTGTCGGCAATAGCGTTGTCTATCAATGCAAATTCAAGGCTATCACGATATCTGTCGAAAGTGCCACAGCGGGAAGTGTCATCAATTTTACCGTAATATCCGGGGAATACATCTTCACCCCCCGTAAGCAGTAGTCCATCACAAGTTTTCAATAACTTTACGGCAGAATCAATCCCCAATGGGTATAGGTTGTAGTACATAATGTCATTATTGTACCTCAACAACCAATCGGCATATTTTGTAATGCTTTGGTCAGACTTCTCCTTAGAGATTGCAATTTTTACTTGTTTAGGGCTTTTAGTTTCACATGAAGTGAAAAATATATTGATTGCAATTACAAAGCTTAGTGCGTAAATAATTTGTTTTAACATGAACTACATTTTTTAATTGAAGTTGTCAAAATTAATAATTTGATTGATGTAATAAATTTACTTTGGATAAAAGCAGAACAAATAACTATTTTTGCATGCAATCATAATATTCTAAATGGATATACAAGATAAAATAAAAAATTGGTCTCTTTTACTACTTTTAATATTTGTGATACAACTTATATCCTGTTCTGAGGATGAAAAATCACTGTCTGTTAGTAAATTATTTACTAGTAATAATGGTAAAGAGCTGGTCTCATCTGTGAACTATGCTGAAGGATTTGATATATATGAAATGGATAATATTAAAAAACTTGTTATTTATAATCCGCAAAATAAAGATAAAATACTATCTATTTACTATTTAGCAGATTCGGTTTATCATCAGGGTTATCCATCTTCACCCGAATTTCTGGAAATTCCAATTAACAATGTTGCTGTTTTCTCTGCAACTCAGCTAAATGCTTTTAGTAAGTTAAATATTCTTGATAAAGTATGTGCAATTAGTGAATCTGAATATATTAGGAATCCTGATATTAAAGAAATGTACAAAAATGGAGAGATAGTTGAATTAGCAGGCAATGGTAACTTCTATTTGGAGCGAACTTTGGAAGTAAATCCCAGTATTATTTTTTATTCTCCATACAATTTGGCTCAAAAACATCCCTTGGCAGCTACTGAGTTAACTATGATTCCGTTTTTTGATTTTATGGAATCAGATCCTCTTGGAAGAGCCGAGTGGATAAAATTTACTGCTTTGTTTTTTGGTAAAGAGACTGAAGCAAACGATATTTTTGATACCATTGTAGGTAAATATAATGTGTATAAAGAACTTGCATCAGGTTCAATAAATAAGCCCACAGTTTTTTCCGATAAGTATTATAGTGGGCAATGGTTTGTGTCGGGGGGTAATAGTTATATTGCTCAATTATTTAATGATGCAGGGGCTGATTATTTATGGAAGGATAATCAAAACACAGGAAGTATTAATCTTGACTTTGAAGTTGTTTATAGTAAGGCTCATGATGCTGATTTTTGGAGAATAGTTGGTACCTACTCAAATGGATTTTCTTATGAGAAATTGTTGGCAGAAAATGAACTTTATTATAATTTTAAAGCATTTAATGATAAACAGGTAATATTTTGTGATTCCAAAACATCTACTTATTTTGAAACGGGTACACTCGAACCACATTTGTTGTTGGCTGATTTTATTTATGTATTTCATCCTGAGCTAATGGAAGGTTACAAACCAAAATATTATCATCTTTGTAAATAATTAAGATCGCAAATAAGACCTTCCAGAGTTCGTAGAACCTGGAAGAGTCTTAAAGGATAACAGAAAAATAATGTCTAAAAAACATACCAAACTAATTTTTGTAGTACTGCCATTATTAATAGTATTTCTATTTCTTATAAATCTATGGTATGGTTCGGTAGTTATTAGCTGGATTGATGTTTGGGATGCTCTCATGTTAAATGTTAATGCTAACCAGGCATCAAAAATAATCATACTCCAATACAGGTTGCCTCAAGCCATTACGGCTATGTCGGTAGGTATTGGGTTAAGTATTTCAGGACTTTTATTGCAAACTACTTTTAGCAATCCACTTGCAGGGCCGTCAGTGCTTGGCATTAGCGCAGGAGCTAGTCTTGGTGTAGCAATTATGGTATTATTAGGTGGAGTTGTGGGAGCAAGTTTTAGTGGTACATTGTTGATACTTGGAGATATGGCAATTGTTCTGGCTGCTTTTGCCGGTGCTTTAGCTGTATTATTGATTATAATCTTTGTTTCAGGAAGGGTTGGCAACGCAGTTACAATTTTGATTATTGGTATAATGATCGGTTATCTTGTTTCGGCTATTGTTGGTACTATGCAATTTTTTAGTAGCTCAGAAGATTTACATGCGTTTGTATTGTGGGGTTTGGGGAGTTTTTCGAAGACTAGTATTGTTCAATCTATCTGGATATTTATTACAACAATATTAGTTTTGATTGTGACAATGTGGTTTGTAAAACCGTTAAATGCACTATTGTTGGGTCGGCAATATGCAGTTAGTTCTGGGTTTAATGTAAAATTCCTACAGTCAATATTTATATTAATATCAGGTTTTTTAATAGCATTGGGAACAGCTTTTACAGGCCCAATTGCATTTATCGGATTAGCAGTCCCACATATTGCACGAACTGTTTTTCGTACATCTAATCACAGAATATTGTTGCCCGCTGTTGTACTTATTGGTGCTGCATTAACCTTGGGGTGTAATTTCATATCAAAACTTCCCGGATATGATGCATCCTTACCAATTAATGCCGTTACGTCAATTGTAGGAGCGCCAATTGTTATTTGGGTTATAATAAAAGGAAGGAGAATGAGTAATGGATAGTTCCCATCTAACTAATCCTGAGGGGTTACAAACGGCCTCAACTTTGAATGACAGATTACTTCAAGTTGAAAACTTAATTACCGGATATAAACTGTCACGAAGTAAGATTTTGTCATTACATAATGATATTAACACATCTATTGGCAAGGGTGAACTTATTGCTTTGCTAGGTCCAAATGGAGCTGGAAAGTCAACATTACTAAAATCTTTAACAGCCATTATTCCTGTTCTGGATGGAAATATTTATTACAACGGTAAAAATCTAAGTAATTTATCAAGAAAAGAAGTCGCCAGACTGGTTGCAGTTGTGCTAACCGACAAAATTGATGACAAATATTTGACAGCATATGACATTGTTGGTACAGGAAGATATCCATATGGGTCCTTTACTGGAAAATTAACGAGTTCAGATAAACTAATAATTGAAAAGTCATTCAAAGATGTAGGAGCCTCTGAATTGAAAAATCGTTATTTCCATAGCTTAAGTGATGGTGAAAAACAGAAAGTTTTACTTGCTAGGGCAATTGCACAGGATACACCCATTATTTTACTTGATGAACCAACAGCTTATATTGATTCTCCGGGTAAAGTTATCATAATGAATCTCTTAAATGATCTTGTTCTAAAGCAAAATAAATCAATATTACTTACAACTCACGATACTGAACTAGCTCTTAATTATGCAACAAGGCTATGGCTTCTGGGAAAAGAAAATTATTTTGAAGATGGTGTTCCTGTTGAGATGATTAAGTCAGGGTTAATTAATAATCTTTTTGATAGGGAAGGGGTTGTATTTAATAAAAGAAATAGGAGATTTGAAAAGGTTTGATTAAGTAGCAGAAGATTTTCACTAGAGCGAAACGTTTGGAAGAGTCTATTTGAATTTAGAATTTTGATATTAAAAGTAGAGTTAAATATAGCAAGACCTTGTCCTCCTGAGCAAAGCGAAGGAACTCAATCAAATATAGAGATTTTTCACTTCGTAAACTGGGTTCAGATCAAACATCACATTATATTTGTTGAATTAAATTGATTAAATAGTTTTAGAACAAATGGTCTTTAGCATGTAAACTTAAACCACAATAATAACAATATCAACCATGAAAAAATTATTCTCAAAATTCAGTACATTTTTATTTCTATCAATTATGGCAGCAATAACGGTAAATGCGCAAAAAACTAATGTAGATTTAATTGTTACAAATGCACATGTTTATACAGTTAACGATTCTTTTGAAATGTTGGAAGCCTTTGCTGTTAACAAAGGTAAATTTGTTGCTTCGGGGTTAACGGCAGAAATAATGTCAAACTATACTTCTGAAAATGTTATAGATGCAGAGGGTAAGTTTATTTACCCCGGTTTTAATGATGGTCATAGTCATTTTTTGGGTTATGGATTTGCTACTACTAAATATGCAAACCTGGTTGGAACAAGTTCGTATGACGAAGTTATTGAGCGTGCAAAGGCTCACTTTGAGAAATATCCGGGAGAATGGATTCTTGGAAGAGGATGGGACCAAAACGATTGGCAGGATATTTCTTTTCCTACAAAAGAAAAACTAGATAAAGCCTTTCCCAATAATCCTGTTGTGCTAACACGTATCGATGGTCATGCAGTTGTTGTTAATTCCAAAGCACTCGAACTCGCTGATATCAACTCAACTACAACAGTTAATGGGGGTGAAGTTATTTTGGAAGATGGCGAACCTTCAGGTATTCTTGTTGATAATGCGATTGAAATTGTGAGAAGCTTTATACCAGAATTTAGTGAGGAAGAAAAAACTCAAGCTTTGTTATCAGCTCAAAAAGATTGTTTTGCAGTTGGTCTTACAACAATTACTGACGCAGGTCTTGATAAACAAGATATATTATTAATAGATAAGTTACATAAGAATGGGAAGTTAACGATCAAAGTATATGCGATGTTAAGTCCTACAGACGAAAACTTTGAGTATTTTTTTAAAAATGATCCAATTAGAAATGGTAGACTTACTGTTAGTGCGGTAAAATTATATGCTGATGGTGCTCTTGGTTCACGGGGAGCGCTATTACTGGAACCATATTCAGATGCTCCAAATACACAGGGGCTGCAAATTGAATCCTTATCGTATTACGACAGTATTTGCGAAATGGCTTACAACGCAGGATTTCAGGTTAACACACATGCAATTGGCGATTCGGGAAATAGGATTATGCTTCGATCATATGCGAAACAGCTAAAGGGAAAAAATGATAAAAGATGGCGTATTGAACACGCGCAAATTGTTAGTCCTGATGATTTACACTATTTTAAGGACTATTCGATTATCCCCTCAATCCAATCGACACATTGCACGTCTGATATGTACTGGGCTGACGAAAGACTTGGCCCAGAAAGAATAGGTAACGCTTATGCTTACGCAGATTTGTTAAAGCAGAATGGTTGGTTTGTTAATGGAACTGATTTCCCAATTGAAAATATTAGTCCGCTGTTAACTTATTATGCGGCAGTAAGCAGGAAGGATTTAAAGGGTTGGCCCGAAGAAGGCTTTCAAATAGAAAATGCTTTGACTAGAGAAGATGCATTACGTTCAATAACTATATGGCCGGCAGTAGGAAGTTTTGATGAAGATAAAAAGGGTAGTATTGAGGTAGGGAAGGCTGCAGATTTTGTAATACTTGATAAGGATATTATGTTTATCCCTGAATCTGAAATTCCTGCAACCGATATTGTTGCAACTTATATTGATGGGATGCTTGTGAACGAATAATTATTTTTGATAACTTGAATTACAATGACTGTTTAAGATTCCTTTATTGGCTCCACATGAATAGTAATTTCAAGGTTAGGAAGTGTTTTTTTTAGTTCTTTTTCAATATCATCGCAAAGCTTGTGAGACTCTTTAACCGACATATTTCCGGGTACCTCAAAGTGAAAATCTAACTCTCTGTCGGAGCCGGCTTTTCTGGTCCTTACCATATGATAACCCATATTGTTCGACGTAAACTTATCAATTGTTTCAATAATTAATTTTTGCTCTTCTTCGGGGAGTGCGTTGTCAATGAGTGGTTTGTATGCTTCTACCAGAATTTCAAAAGCTTCTTTTAATATAAATGCTGCTACAACTATTGCTGCAACCGGATCTAAAAAATCCCACCCGGTAAAGTAAATGACAAGTAAGCTTATTCCAATACCAAGTGAGGTATAAACATGAACACTTAAATGTAGTGCATCTGCTTTAAGTGCTATTGAATCAGTTTCTTTGGCTACTCGGTACATGTGACGGCTAACAAATAAATCAACTAAAGCCGAAATAACCATAACAATAAAACCAAGTGTTAATCCGGTATGATCGATAGTATTTTCTCCTGAAAGCCTGTTAACTGCATGGTATATTATCCATCCCGAAGCCACAAATATTAGTAAAGCTTCAACAACTCCTGAGATATTTTCATATTTTCCATGTCCGTAAGGGTGCTCCTTGTCAGGCGGTGAATCGGCAATTTTCACTGAAAAGTAAGCCATAATGGCGGCTAGTAAATCAATAAAAGTGTGAATGGCTTCACTAATGATACTTACAGAACCACTTATTAACCCAACTGTGAGGTTTAATACAATTAGAAATGCATTTGAGAAAACTGATAATCGTGCTGCTTTTGCTTTTTTTCCTATCATAAAAAATTATTAATATTGTAAAAATACTATAAATTTATTTTGTTGTTAAAATGATATTAAAAGAAAGCAGTCTTTATTTTCAAGAAACTGGAAGCGGTAAGCCATTGATATTGATTGCCGGGTTGGCATCTGATTCACAAAGTTGGTTACCTGTGATTGATGGATTGTCAAAACATAACCGCTTAATAATATTTGATAACAGGGGAATAGGGCGTTCACCTTTAGATAATAAAGGTATCACAGTTCAAAAAATGACAGATGATTGTGTGGAATTAATGGAGTATTTAAACCTTCCATCTGCCAGTATTCTTGGGCATTCCATGGGTGGGATGATAGCCATGGATTTGGCTATTAGGTATCCGGATAAAGTGGATAAATTAATATTGGAAGCTACTTCTCCTTGCATATCAATGCGAAATAAAGAGCTTTTTAACGATTGGGTTACCTATCTAAAATCAGGAATGGAAAAAGAATTATGGTTTAGAAATATGTACTATTGGATATTTTCACCTGCATTTTTTAAGGATGAAGAAATGTTAAACCAAGCTGTACAGATGGCTGTTGATTATCCTTACCCACAATCAGCTAAATCATTTGAAAATCAAGTTAATGCGGTGTCGGTGTTTAATTATATTTCAGAAATAAGTAAAATACAATCTCCTACTTTAGTTATGTTTGGTCAGGAAGATTTGCTGTTTTCAGAATTGGAAACAGCTGTTTTATTTAAGGATCTGTCAAATTCAAACACTATTATAATCCCCAAAGCAGCTCATTCTATCCATATAGATAATCCTGAAGGATTTACAAAAGCCGTAGTAGATTTTTTAAGGGGTTAGTATTATCCTTTATGTATATTTAAGCATAGCTTTTAAAAAGTTTTTATGACTAATTATAATATTTTGGATAAGTTTTTAGTAGCTAAATAAATACTAATTTTGCAGCCCCAAATAAGAAACAGGAAAAATGCAGAATATCAGGAATATAGCCATTATAGCTCACGTTGATCACGGTAAAACAACACTAGTAGACAGGATGCTCCATCAGGTAAAGTTGTTTAGAGAAAACGAGGATGTAGGAGATTTAATTTTAGATAGTAATGATTTAGAACGAGAACGTGGAATTACAATACTCTCAAAAAATGTATCAGTAAGATACAAAGAGGTAAAAATCAATATTATTGATACACCCGGTCACTCCGATTTTGGAGGTGAAGTAGAACGTGTATTGAATATGGCTGATGGTGTAATACTACTTGTGGATGCATTTGAAGGACCCATGCCACAAACACGGTTTGTACTACAAAAAGCGATAGATCTTGGTTTAAAACCGATTGTGGTAATTAATAAAGTAGATAAGCCTAATTGCCGTCCTGATGAAGTTTATGAAGCTGTTTTTGATTTGATGTTTAACCTTGGTGCAACTGAAGATCAGCTTGATTTTCCAGTTGTATATGGATCTTCAAAGCAAGGTTGGATGTCTGATGACTGGCAAAATGAAACCGATAATGTTATTTATTTACTTGATCAGATTATTGAACACATCCCTCCGGCAGAATTTAAAGAAGGTACTCCACAAATGCAGATTACATCAATGGATTACTCTTCGTATGTAGGTAGAATTGCCGTTGGAAAACTACATCGTGGCACTATAAAGATGGGTATGCTAATTTCACTTGTTAAAAGAGATGGTTCAATTGTCAAGCAAAAAATAAAAGAGCTTTACTTGTTTGAAGGTCTTGGAAAAGAAAAATGCAAAACTGAAGTTAATGCTGGTGATATTGTAGCAATTATGGGCATTGAGGATTTTGAAATAGGCGATACTATAGCTGATATTGAAGAGCCTGAGGGTCTTCCTGCCATTAAAATTGATGAACCTACTATGAGTATGGTTTTTACAATTAATAACTCACCATTTTTTGGAAAAGAAGGAAAGTATGTAACATCCAGGCATTTACGAGATAGACTATATCTTGAAATAGAAAAGAATTTAGCATTGAGGGTTGAAGAAACAAACTCTTCTGATTCATATCAGGTTTTTGGCAGAGGAATTCTTCATCTGTCGATACTTGTGGAAACTATGCGTCGTGAGGGTTATGAATTTCAATTGGGGCAACCTAAAGTAATAATTAAAGAAATCGATGGTGCTAAACATGAGCCCATTGAAAGTCTTACCGTACTGGTTCCTGAGGATTTTTCTGGAAAGGTTATTGATATAGTAACTATGCGTAAAGGTGAGTTTCTGAATGTGGAACCAAAAAACGACAGGATGATGCTGGAGTTTAAAATTCCATCACGTGGGATAATTGGTCTGCGTAATAGTGTTTTAACTGCAACCGAAGGAGAAGCAATTATTGCTCATCGTTTTGATGCTTTTGAACCCTGGAAGGGAGAAATTAAAACACGTAATAATGGAGCATTAATCTCAATGGAAACTGGTACTGCTATTCCTTTTGCTATCTTTAAACTTATCGATCGTGGTAAATTTTATATAAACCCGAATGTGGAAGTTTATGCAGGGCAGGTAATTGGCGAAAATAATCGTGCTGGTGATCTCGTAGTGAATGTAAACAAAACGAAGAAACTATCCAACATGCGTTCTTCGGGTTCTGATGATAAGGTGCTAATCCCACCATCAATTAAGTTTTCACTTGAGGAATATATGGAAATTATCAGGAATGATGAATATCTTGAAATTACACCTCGTACCATAAGGTTGAGAAAGATCCATCTCAATGAAATTGAGAGAAAGAGAATGTCAAAGATTTAGGGAAATTTTCTTATCAAAATAATGTGTAAAAACTAAACTACATGAGAAAGATATTAATAATAGTTGCTTTTATATCTATCATAATCTCATCATGTGATGTGCTTGATCAGTTGGGAGAAGTGAACCGATTTGCACAGTGCGATTTTTCTATTAAGGATGTTCAAATAATTAAGTTGGGCAATATTGATGTATCAAAATACAAATCTGCCGGCGATTTTGGTTTTACCGAAATGCTTTTATTGGGTCAGCAATTGCTGACTAATGAATTACCTGCTGTTTTGTCGGTTAATATAAATGCTGTTAATAATCAGTCTTCTAAGGCTGCAATTTCAGGATTACAATGGCAATTGTTTATGAAGAATGAACAATATGGTGGGGGGAAATTAAATCAATATGTGGAGGTTCTTCCAGGACAATCCACAAGTTTTCCTGTTAACGCTGAGTTTGATCTTTTGAAATTACTCACTTCCGAAAATCTTCAATCTATTATTGATTTGGTTATGGATATGGAAAATAAAGAGAAGTTGGAGAAACTAGATATTATGCTGAAAGTTAAGCCATACTATAAAGCTGGAGATAATATTAAAGAATATCCAGGGTATTTAACCATAAGACCATAAAAAAGAGGCTAACCCAAACTTGAATCAGCCTCATTTATAGTCAAATTAGAATTAATTGTATTTATTTAGAAACCAATGGCTTAGAACAATCCGTCATTTTTATAGATTTCAAGCTGAACTTCTGAAAATGGGTCAATTTCTGAGCTTTTGTTTTTAGTTTTATTAATTATATTGCCTGTTTCAAAATTAACACTCAATATGTCACCATCCTCTAAATTAAGACTTTCAAGTGAGCTATATGTAAGTATTAGAAAAAGAGCACTAATATCATTTCTATTGTAAATGGCTCCATACGATGCTTCAATATTAGCCTGCACAAATATTATTTAATTTAGATTAACTCAATTCTTTTTTTTTATTGAAACTATCGATTTATGTAAATATCTAAATTCATCAAGGTGTGTAGTATTGAAAAAATATAGGTGATGAATTGATCATGAGTGATATAATTGCAAAGAGTACTTTGCAAATGGATTTTTTATATTAACTTTACCAAAACAAAACAATGAAATGCAATTGTGATTTGACTGTTTTTCTTAAACCCAATGATTCTTAAATCCGATTTATGATTTTCATCAGCTTCTATATTGAATGATTCCTAAATAATTTAATTAGTCAACTAATATCAATTTATTCAGGTTGTATATAGGAACATAGGGAATAGTAAAATATACAGATTACATTGTTTACAATTCAAGTAATAAGCGCTTTTTTTTTGATAACATAATATTTGTTGTAACCGCAAATTAATAATATTGCCATGAAAAAAATCCTTGCAATCGATGATAACGACAGGAATTTGGCTGCGATAGAGGCAGTATTCGACAATAGTTTAAATAATTACAAAGTTCTTTTTGCAAGATCGGGAAGTGAAGGCCTTCAAATTGCTAGAAAAGAACTACCGGATACTATACTTCTTGATATACAAATGCCCGAGATTGATGGATACGAAACATGTAGTAGGCTGAAGAATGACGAATTAACCGAGCATATACCTGTAATTATGATTACGGCGTATAGTAGTGATAAGGAAAGTAGAGTTAAAGCTTTCAATATTGGTGCTGATGTTTTTTTAACTAAGCCAATAGATCCAACTATGCTTATTGCACAAGTACAAGTAATGTTACGTATAAAAGAAGCTGAAGATCAATTACGAAAACAGAATGAAATATTGGAAAAATCGATAGGAAAAAAAACAATTGAACTTTCTAAAAATAATGAAACCCTACAACTTGAAATTTCAAAACACAAGCATACTAATGAGGCTTTGAAAGTAACAAAAGATCAATATAAATTGCTGTTTAATCATATTGCCGATCCTATTATTGTTTTTGATCAGAAGACATTGAGATTTATTGATTGCAATATTGCTATGGTTGATAAATATGGATATACACTAGAAGAATTATCTAACATGACACCACTTGATCTTCATTTGCAAGGTGAAGATAAAGAAAAAGTTAAGTTAAATATTAACGATAAAGAGGAAGATTCTCCTAATGAATACCAGCATATTGGAAAAGATGGCAGTATTTTTTATGTGGAAACACATACACAGGAAATTATTTATCATGGCAAGGAAGCCTGGATTTCGTCAATAAGAGATATAACAGAGAATAAGCGGGCTGTTGAAGTATTACGTGAAAGTGAAGAACGGTTTCGTTTATTATACGAAAATTCTACAATTGGTTTATACAGAACCACTCCTGAAGGGGAAATTATATTAGCCAATCCAACATTGATTAAGTTACTTGGTTATACATCTTTTGATGAACTCGCGAAAAAAAATGTTATTAAGGATTGCTATAAAAATTCAGAGGATCGAGAAGAATTTATTAAAACCATTGGGGAAAATAAAAAAGTGATTGGTCATGAATCAATTTGGATCACAAAAGATGGAACTACTGTTTATGTTAGAGAAAGTGTTAGTACAAACTGTGATTCTAGAGGAAAGACACTTTATTACGATGGGACTGTTGAAGATATAACAGACCGTTTGGAAGCTGAAAGAGAATTGAAAGATATAACCAAACTCTTGCAAAATGTTATGGATGCTGCTATTGATGAAGCAATAATAACAACTGATGATATGGATACTATTTTAAGTTGGAATGAGGGTGCCAAAAGGCTTTTTGGTTATGAACCTCATGAGGTAGTTGGAAAGATAACCTCTAAGCACTTCCAAACTAAGGAGTACTTGGAATCTGGCAAAATGGACGAGAATATTAAGGTTATGATATTAACTGGAAAGCCAATGACATTAGAGCTTGATTATGTTACAAAATTGGGCAAAACACTTCCTGTACAAACAATTATAAGCCCACGTTTTGATGAATATGGCAAATTTATCGGCATGGTAGGTATGGCACGCGACATAACGAAAAGAAAGATTAAAGAAGAGGAATTAGAAAAAGCCATTATAAAAGCAACCGAATCGGATCGATTAAAATCGGCATTCTTAGCCACAATGTCACACGAATTACGAACTCCGTTAAATTCAATTATTGGACTATCTGATCTCATCGATGAAAGTTTGCCTATGAATGATATACTATCATTTATAAAAACTATTAATGAAAGTGGTAATCAGTTGCTGTCAATAATAGAAAGTATATTTGATATTGCTTTAATCGAAACTGGTCACATAGACCTGAAAAGAGAAAATGTAAAATTGGATTCTGTTTTTAATGATATTAAAGAAATCATAAAACAGGAACAATTAAGAACAAATAAAAATCATCTTGCTTTAAAGATGATTATTCCGTCAAAGGGAAATGGCCTCATAATCAATACTGATTATTCAAAGCTTAAACAAATATTAATAAACATTCTAAAAAATGCCTTAAAATTCACAACACGTGGTTATGTGCATTATGGTTACGAAATTGAAACGATATCACAAAAGCAATATCTTAAATTTTTCGTTGAGGATACTGGTATTGGTATCTCTAAAAATAATAGTGAGCTAGTATTTGAAGCATTCAAACAGGTTGAAGGGTCAATTACCAAAGCTTTTGGTGGGTCTGGAATAGGGTTGTCAATTTCTCATAAGCTTGTTAAATCATTAGGAGGGGATATATGGCTTGAATCTGAATTAGATAAAGGGTCTGTTTTCTATTTTACCCTACCTTATGAAAAGGTTGAAACAAACTCAGAAACGGACTAAGCAATAACACAAAATGTAAAGCAAAACAATATTGATTGTGGAAGACGATAAGTCGAGTTGTGATTTTTTCAATTTAATTCTTTCAAAATACAATATAGTTACTATATGGGCTAAAGATGGTGAGTTGGCTGTTAAACTTTGCAATGAAAATCCAAGTATTGATTTGGTATTAATGAATATTAATTTGCCTTTAATGAGTGGTTATGAGGCAACCATGCAAATTAAAAAGGTTCATCCAAATCTCCCAATAATTGCTCAAACAGCCTATGCAATAGCTGGAGACAAAGAAAAAATATTAGGAGCCGAGTGCTATGATTATATTTCAAAACCAATTAGGAAAGAAGAGCTTATTGATAAAGTTCAAAAATTAATTGGTTTATGTTGATTTTTTAGTTTTTAAAATTGTACTATAATATATTGCAATATAGATATTTGTGATTAATGACAAAAAAATGCCAGCATGAATACTGGCATTTTTTATACCATGGATTAATTAAACCTGGAATATGCATTATAAAATCCACTCCGAACTACAATTACTGCAAAATATACCACTTCGTTAAGTTTTGAAGCCTCACCATAGCAGTGCTATGCTTTCATTTCAAAACCTTATATTTTATTGTATTTGTAGATCTCATAACGAAGTTCCAATGCATAATCCGGGTTAGACTAGAATAACCCGTCGTTTTTGTATATCTCCAGCTGAACCTCAGAAAACGGATTAATATTTGAGCTTATATTTTTTGACTTGTTTGCTATATCTCCAGTTTCAAAATTAACTTTTAAAATATCGCCATCCTCTATATTAAGACTTTTGAGTGAGCTATACGTAAGTATGGGAAAAGGAGCGTTAATGGCATTTCTTTCATAAATAGCACCAAACGATTCAGCAATAATTGCCTGTACACCAAGGGTTTTAAATCCATCAACAGCCTGTTGTCGAGAGCTGCCTGCTCCAAAATTTTTGCCCGTTACTACAATATCACCGGGTTTAGCTTTCTTTGCAAAGTCCTCATATCCGGCAAGGTTATCAAAAATATACTGCCCCATTTCGGCGGGATCTGTAATTTGAAGATAACGATTATGGAAAATCATATCAGTATCAATATCATCCTCTTCAATATACCAAACGCGTCCTTCAATTTCTATGTCATTATCCAAATTCTTATCGTGTTGTATTGCTTCTTCAATTCTTGAATCAAGATCTTTATAATCAAATGCCAGTGGCTCATCTGGAATATTGTTTTCATCAGTAATATAACCTGCAATTGAAGATGCCGCAACTGATGCCGGTGATGCTAAATAAACACTTCCTTTACCCTGTTTACCAGGAAAGTTGCGGTTACCTGTACTTATGGTTACCTCTCCGGGGCCATTTTGCCCAACCTGACCTGCAGCACAACCTGCACAACCTGCATTGGAAAATAAGACACCTGCATTTTTAAATATTTTAATTATTCCTTCGTCAAGGCATTGTTGCCAGATTTCGTCGGTTGCAGGAACAATTTTTAATACAACTCCCGGTGCTACTTTTCTGTTTTTAAGAATATTTGCAGCAGCACGCATATCCTCCATCCGTCCATTGGTACAGCTTCCAATAAATCCTGAGTCAATACGAACTTTTTTCTGTGTTGCAATGTCAACAGTATCGTGTGGTTTACCCGGACGACTTACCATAGGAACAAAAGTGCTAATATCAATTACATGATTGTCTGAATATATAGCATTAGCATCAGCTTCAATTTTGTCAAGTTTTCTTCCTGTGTTTTTTTCACAGTATTCCATAACTGCATCATTGGGAGGGAATAGTAGTATAATAACACCCATTTCTGTACCCATTGAGGCAATGGTAATGCGCTCATCAAGAGTTAATTTATCAATTTCTTCACCGTAAAATTCAACTGCCATACCAAGCAGAGTGTTGGCTCCAAATTTGTGTAGTAAATTAAGAACAATGTCTTTTGCGCTTACATTATCAGGTCGAGCTCCTGTTAAGATAATTTTTACCGACTTGGGTACTTTGAACCATACCTTTCCTTTATGGAAAGCAGCACTTATATCTTTGTCACCCATTCCCTGACCAAAAGCACCAATAGCACCTAATATGTTGGCATGCGAGTCGGTTGTAACTGCAGTAGAACCAGGCCATGACAGACCTTCTCTGATTAAAGTGTGAGTTCCAATACCATTATCAATATCAAATACTTTAATTCCATGCTTACGAGCATAGGTTCTTACAATTTGCTGGTTAACAGCATATTTTTGGTCGCTACCTGTCGGATTGGTATCAAACGTGAAAAAAGTTTTAGAAATGTCATCTATGTTAAGTCCGTATTCTTCAAGGTTCTTAACAACATTTGGTCCACCGAAATCACGGGCTACTCTTGCGTCAATACTAATGTCAACTATTTCGCCGGGAGCAACTGTATTCTTATTTGAATGCGCTGCAATTATTTTTTCTATAATGTTCATTTCAGATTTGTTTTTGTGAGTTCAAAAATATGATAAAAGAAAACAACTTATGCAGTATAGTTTGATTTTTTTATGAGGGTTGGAATAAGTTTTAAGAAATAGGAACCAAGAGCTAGTAGTAGTGAATATTATGTAGTCTGATTCTGGCTTCCTACATATTGATTCCAATTATTATATATATTTGTTTTTCTTTGAAATGTAAAATTAGCATGACATGAAAAAAAATAAAGGTTTAATTTTCGGACTTGATAGTAGTATCTTCCTGTTTATATCAATATTTGCTTTTATTTTCATATTTCCAATTATTGACAATAAAGTTATACATGATTTCTTTATTACGATTTCATATATACTTGTTCTATTATCAATATTTTCAATTATTGAGACACATACAAAGAAATTTTCATATCTGATTGTAATTGCAATTATTGCCAATATTCTAATGTATTTCGCAGATAATGAGTTTGTTAGAGTTTTTACATTTTTAATAAGTGTAACTACTTTCACAATAGCTACTGGTATATTAATAAAGCATGTTTCAATTAGTAAAAATGTAACGGTGGGTATTATTATACAAGCTATTAGTGGTTATTTACTAATAGGGGTAATTGGTGTATTATTAAATGCAATCCTCTTGGGTTTTGATGAGAATGCACTACTTTTCTCATCAGTGGGTAATAGATTTAGTTCGATTATTTATTATAGTTTTGTAACGTTAACAACTATTGGTTATGGTGAAATATTGCCACTAAGTGTACCTGCCAGATCAATCAGTATTTTTATAGGAGTATCAGGGCAGATTTATCTTACTGTGGTAATCGCAATGATTATTGGCAAGTTTTTGAGGTCAAAGATAATGAAGTAGTTTATTTAAACTTCATAAGAAAATTATCTACAAAATTTTTATATTGCTCTGAATGTAAGCCGTTTTCATCTCGTATAGTAATCTTTTCAACAATAACTTTCGATCTATTCTCAAATCGAAATTCCAGGTTAACTCTATTGGGGTTTTTGCCGGGCTTAGCATAAATTAATAACTTTCGGTAAAGATGCAGACCGTAACTTTGGGCTGTTTTAATAAAATCTGTAAATAAATTTACTGGAAGTACAATGTTAAATCTACCATCTTTAGTAAGAAGCTTTTTAGCACCTTCACATAGCTTGTTATGAGTTAGTTCGTTAATATGCCGTGCAGCTTTACGCGATGGGTTTAGAGGCAATAAGTCATTGGAAAAAAAAGGAGGATTTGAAATTATTACATCATATTTCTGTTCAGCACGTTTGACGAAGTCATTGAAATCGAGATTGTAAATATTTAGTTGTTTGCTATATCGCGAGCTGCTAAAATTTTCACTGGCCTCAGAAGCTGATAGCTTATCTAATTCAACAGCATCAATCTTTGCTTTTGATCGTGCTGCCATTAGTAAAGCAATAATTCCCGAACCGGTTCCTATATCAAGTATCATCTCAGCATTGCTAATATCACACCAACAACCCAACAAAATTGCATCAGTGCCAACTTTCATTGTTGAATTATGGTGGTTCAGACTAAATTGTTTGAAATGAAAAGGTTTCACTCTAGGTATATTTCCATATGATTCATTCACATTTCTTTCCTCATTCCCCAAGATATACATTCAACAATCCTTCTGGGGCATTTATAGTGATTACCTTTTGTTCTCTGTCAACGTTTAATATTATTTCACCACTAATGGGTATAAGTACTTCTTTTTCTTTGTAGAACACTTGTAGCACTGCCTGGTTAGGATATTCCAGCACTTCTTTTATGGGACCTAATTCACCAAAATTCTTGTCGACAACCATCATTCCCGGGATTTCGTGATAATAGAATTTGTTTCCAGATAATTCAGGCAGCATCGAAATGGGTAGATACAATTCCTTTTTAACAAGTGATTCGGCTTTTTCAATATCATCAACATCCATAAAACTAACAACTGCCTTATTGTTAAGAAGGCTTAGGCTTTCGATGAAATACGGAACCAATTTGCCACCCATATTAATATGTACTAGCTCTATATCAATATATTCCTGTGGTTCATCAGTGTCTAAATATATAGTTACTTTACCCTCATACCCGTGAGGTTTAGTAACTTTCCCTAAATAAAAATAATCTTTAAATTCATTCATGTCAATCAAAATTAATGTGAGCAAAATTACTGTATTTAGTTTAGATAATTGTGTTAAGGTTGATATTAAGGTTGAGGTTTAGGTTTAAAGGATTTTGTGTAACATGTTGTTGAATGTCTCAACCTAACCTTAATCTTTACTTCAACCCCACTAGCCCTATTTGTTTACTTTTGCACTAATGAAATTAAAAGCATAATTGAAAATTATAACTATTTAATGAATTATCTATCAGCAGAAAATATATCAAAGAGCTATGGCGAAAAGGTGCTGTTTTCAGACATTAGTTTTGGATTAAGTAAAGGAAATAAGGTGGCACTTATTGCTAATAATGGAACAGGGAAATCAACTTTGATGCGAATATTAACAGGAGAGGATGTTGGAGATACCGGAAAAGTTACTACTCGTACGGGAATTAAAATTTCCATGCTTCCGCAAGAAACATTTTTTGATGGTGATCTTACTGTAAATGAGGTAATTGAAAATGCAGATACAGGCTTAATAGATGTTATAAAGGATTATGAGATTGCCATACAGAATCAATCTGATAGTTTTTCTGATGACATACAAAATGCGCTTGAACTTGCCACTGCACAAATGGATATTCATAACGCCTGGGATCATGAAAGACGATTGAAACAAATTCTTGAGAAGTTCAATATTGTTGATTTAAATCAGAAGGTTTGTACTTTGTCAGGAGGTCAGATTAAGAGGTTGTCGCTTGCCATCACATTGTTAGATAATCCTGATATACTTCTGTTAGATGAACCTACTAATCATCTTGATATTGATATGATTGAGTGGCTGGAGAAGTACCTACAAAGTTCGTCGGTTACTATTTTTATGGTTACTCACGATCGCTATTTTTTAGATAGGGTTTGTAATAGTATTATCGAACTTTCTGATGGTGAATTATTTCGTCACAATGGAAATTATAGCTATTTTCTTGAAAAGAAATCGGAGAGGGAAGAAGTAACACGTGTTGAAATTGATAAGGCTCGCAAATTGATGAAAAAAGAGCTCGACTGGATACGTAGAATGCCAAAAGCCCGAACCACAAAATCAAAAGCCAGGATAGATAGTTTTTATAACATTAAGGATAAAGCAAATAGTGCAAAACCTAAGGAAGAATTAAAGCTGGATGTCCATATATCGCGAGTGGGAAATAAAATCCTTGAGATGGAAAATGTGAGTAAAAGTTATGGTGATATAAAAATACTAGAGGGTTTCGACTACACATTTAAAAGGGGTGAACGCATTGGTATTGTTGGAAAAAATGGTACCGGAAAAACCAGTTTTCTGAATTTGATTATACAGGATGAACATCCTGATTCAGGAAAAATAGTGTCAGGAGAAACAATTGTTTATGGTTACTATCGGCAAGAGGGCATTAACATTAAAGAAACTCAAACGGTATTGGAAGTTGTTAAGGATATTGCTGAAATTATCCCCACAGGGAAGGGTAGTAGTTTAACTGCCTCGCAGTTTCTTCAGCATTTTATGTTCCCGCCAAAAGTACAGAATGACTATGTCTCGAAGTTAAGTGGTGGCGAACGTCGAAGACTTTATCTGCTTACAGTACTTGTTAAAAATCCCAATTTTTTAATTCTCGATGAGCCCACAAATGATCTTGATTTAATAACCCTAAATAAATTGGAAGATTTTCTGGAGGGTTATGGCGGCTGTTTAATATTGGTTTCTCATGATCGATATTTTCTGGATAAGCTTGTGGATCATTTGTTTATATTTAATGGCGATGGCGTAATAAAGGATTATCACAGTAACTATACTGAATACAAATTAATGATAGATGAAAAAGATAGACTGTTAAAATCTGAGGTTTTATCTGAAAAGAAGGAAAAGAAGAAAATCGTTAAGTCAACCAGCGAAAAGAAAAAATTGTCATATCATGAAAAAAATGAATATGAAAAGTTGATGCCGGATATTGAGACACTTGAAGAAGAAAAGTTAGTGTTAGAAAGTAAAATTGGGTCGGGAGAGGCTAGTTATGAGGAGCTTGAAAAATTTTCTATTAGGATTGGTGTGGTTATTGAATTAATTGATGAGAAAACAATGAAGTGGATGGAACTAGATGAATATGTTAATTAGGATTTATTTGACATCGTTGACCTTCCAGAGTGCGTTCCCAATATCTATTGGGACCTGGAAGTGTCATACAGGTTGAATAGTCGACCCCTTGTTGACCTTCCAGAGTGCAAGACCCTCCTGGTTTTTTTCAACCAGTCGGGTCGAAAGAGTAAAATATAGCATCCTCGTTGCATTTGTCTGCCTTTGGCATGAAACGAGGACGAGAAAAAGGGTAAAAAAGGGTAAAAAAGCATTAAAATATGTACAAAATAATATCAATAATATTATTAATAACAATAGCTACGATTACGCTTGGGCAGAATTCAGATACAACTATGGAAAAGTCAAAAAAGAATACAGTTAAAACTGAAGTGCAGTGGCAAGAAGAGCTTACTGGTGATCAATATCGGGTGATGAGGCAATGTGGTACGGAGCCTGCTTTTACAGGAAAGTATTATAATACCAAGGATGAAGGAGAGTATCAATGTGCTGCATGTGGCCATAAGCTGTTCAGTAGCAGCACAAAATATGACTCTGGCTCAGGTTGGCCAAGTTTTTATAAACCCATGGATGGTACAAGTATTCTTGAAAAAGATGATAATAACTTTGGCATGGTACGTACTGAGATAGTGTGCAGTAATTGCGGTAGTCATTTGGGGCATGTTTTTAATGATGGACCAAAGCCAACAGGTTTAAGATATTGTGTTAATTCAATTTCATTAGATTTTAAACCTGTTTCGGATAGTTTATCAAATTCTGAGTAATTTTGATTAAAATCTGTACAGAATAGTGCTGTTCGTAACGGGTTTAATTAGATAGTTTTTAAGAGCAGACTGTTAATGAGAATATATTTACATATCGTAATAATTTTTAGTCTAATTGTGATTGTGCCAACAAAATCCACGGCACAGTTAACAAAAATTATGGGTATCGTTATAGATGCCAAAACTGGCGACCCTGTTTCATTTGCGAATGTTTTTTTCAAAAATACTACCATTGGTGTATCAGCAGGATTTAATGGTGAATTTTCGATAGAGGTTGACACGCCAGGTGATACTCTTGTGGCATCAGCAATTGGTTATTACCATGCGTATGTTAGAATAAAGAAAGGCGTTTTTCAGAAGGTCGAATTTCAACTCAATCCTTCAGAGTTTAATCTAAATGAAGTTGAAATATTTGCTGAAGCTAACCCTGCTCTTATCATCTTTAACAGGATGATTAAAAACAAGCCAAAGAATAATCCCAAGGAATTTGAATTTTTTGAATACCGGCTCTATAATAAGGTTGAAATTGACGCTAATAATGTTAATGATAGTTTTAAAAAAAGCCGATTATTAAAGAAACTTGAGGTCGTATTTCAATATATTGATACATCTACAATAAACGGGAAAGCATATTTACCGGTGTTTATTACCGAATCAGTAAGTAGAGTTTTCAAACGATCAAGCCCCAGCTCAACTAGGGAGGTTATTATTGCCTCACAAATGTCGGGATATGAAAATGAAAGCATGAGCCAGTTTATGGGAGGTTTATATCAGGAGGTAAATGTTTATGATAATTTTATCATGATCTTCGAAAAAAACTTTATCAGCCCTGTTTCAGATAATGGAATGGCAATTTACGATTATATTGTTTTGGATACAGTATCCATGAATAATAGTAATTGCTATCATCTAATGTTTAAACCTCGTCGGAAGCAAGAACTTACTTTTGTTGGTGAAATGTGGATTGAGGATAGCACTTTTGCTGTAACTCGTGTAGATATGAAGATAGCTGTTGACGCTAACATCAATTTTATTAATGATATTGCCATTAGTATGGAATATGATTTTGTTGATGGAAAATACTGGGTACGATCAAAAGATAAGATAATTCTCGATCTTAATGTGATTGAAAATTCAATGAAGGTTCCTGGTTTTTTTGCCAACAGAACCAGCTATTATTCTGATTTTAAATTTAATGAACGACCATCTGACAGTATCTTCTCTCATCCTGTTAAAGTTATTTTGTTAGATGATATTGATGATAAAACTGAAGAGTACTGGACCGAAAATAGGGATGTGCTCTTAACACAAAATGAAAGTGGAATTTATGAAATGGTGGATTCGGTAAAGAATATCCCAATATTTAATACTTACGTAGATGCCATTTATATGTTAACAAGTGGGTATTTAAAAATGGGTAAATTTGAATTTGGACCTACTTTTAAAAGTATTAGTTATAACACTACTGAGGGTGTTAGGATTCGGCTGGGAGGTAGAACAAGTAATGATTTCTCAAAACGACTAATGCTAAAAGGGTATTTAGCTTACGGCTTTCAAGATCAGCAAATAAAAGGTGGGGGTGGATTTTTATATATGATTGCTAAAAACCCGTACAGAAAGGTTGGTGCCGATTTTACTTATGATCTCGAACAGCTGGGGCAGAATAGTACTGCTTTTTCCGATGATAATTTAATAAGTTCAATATTTCGCCGAACCCCTAACGATAAGCAGTCGCTGGTTGAAGGATACAATATTTATTACGATCATGAATGGTTTACGGGTTTTAGTACAAAAGTGAGTTTCGATCAACGTAAAATGTATCCTGTAGGTGAGCTAAATTTTCAAATATGGGATGGCGATCAATTTAATACGCTTAGTTCCATTAAAACTTCTGAAGTTAGTATGAAGATTAGGTTTGCCTACAATGAAAAATATATAATTGGTGAGTTTAATCGAATAAATTTAGGTACAACCTATCCAATTCTTGAACTTAATCTTACATATGGAGTGCCCGGACTTTTTTCTTCTGATGATGAGTACTTTCGCCTAAGGTTCCAAACTAAGCATTGGTTTAATGTTTTTAATATTGGATGGAGTAGGTATGTGCTGGAATTTGGAAAACTCTGGGGAATTGTTCCTTATCCACTTTTAGATATTGCGCCGGGTAATCAAACTCTTATATACGACCAGTACTCGTATAACCTTATGAATTACTATGAATTTATTAATGATGAGTATGTGAGCTTGTTTTATATACACCATTTTGATGGTTTACTTTTTAATCACATTCCTTTACTTAGAAAACTGAAATGGAGAGAAGTTATTCATGCAAAAGGTATTATCGGTAATATTAGTGATGAAAATGCGCAGTACTCTGTTTTTCCTCCTTATTCCTATTCGTTATCACGACCTTATTTTGAAGTAGGAGCAGGTGTTGAAAATATATTGAAGATTGTAAAAATAGATTTTATCTGGAGGCTTAACCATCACGAGCACCCAAATACTCAGCAGTTTGGAATATTTGGATCCTTATATTTTTCGTTTTAATTTTTGTTGTCATTTCGAAGGCAGCTTTCCGCTTTAGCGGATTGCGACGAAAAATCCCCTAAGCAACTGGTACGTTTGTAGGAGATTTCTCGTCTCTCCCTACGGTCTTATATTGTATTGGAGAATAGCTCTGTTAGTGCAGAAGTAAATGTCCCAGTCGTCCCGGTTTCAGTTGTTTTACTATTAGCAGTTGTTGGATTTGTAATAGTATTCCAGCAAACTCCTCTTGCTGTAATAGTTGACCCTCCATCGCTGGTAACATTTCCTCCTGAAGAGGCTGAAATATCTGTAATAGATGATATTGAGGTTGTTGTTACTAATGGTATTGATGTAATAATAAACGTGGATTGAGTTGATGTATTACCGTGTGTTGGATAACTTGAATACCCATCTCCCGGAGAAACAGTCTAGTTACCTTCATCCTCGAACCAATCATAGTCTACAGTATATGTTCCAATTCCGGCTAATAGATCAGTGCTACCACCACACCATTGCCATCCTGAATTCCAACCACCCTTGGTAACTATATAATCGGATTGTTCGCCCCCATATCACACCCTGCCGTAATACTACCAACATTTTGACTATAAGAAGTATATTGAGAAAGAAACAGAAAAACATAGAGAAATAATACTAGCTTCTTCATAATCCAAATATTAGTGGTTTATTATTGTAGGATCAAATATAATAAATAATCCCTAATAATGGAAATATATAGATATAATAATATTTATATTTTGGATGACAGAGAGGCTGTGAATTAAAACGATGGCCTATTAATATCTTTAAATATGTTTTATTATTTAGCTTTAAATATTACTAATTATCAAATTTTCCTCTTTCTTCAGTTAACGAAGTAACGTGGTTGGCATAATAATCTACTAGTTTAGGGTTTATGACTTCAAAACTTAATTTATCTTCAGAAAATTTGATAATATCTCTAAAAGCCATTAATTCTAAACGGTCTTCAACACTAAATCCTTCAGTTTCGATGATTTTGATATTATCTTCATAATTGCTGATAACTTTTTGTGTTACTTCTAACAATTGTAGAAAATCTTCAACTTTTACATGTTTATTAATCTTGTTTAAAAATTGAACTGAGCTATAAAGTAAGTGTTCTTTAAAGATTGGCATCATACCAACCACTCTTGACCTTATCTCATTAACAATTCCAATTGCATAGCTATCATTTTCATCGGGGTCATTATCTGCAACAAATTGATTATAACTTACCGGATCTCCAAAACCTAAATAAACTCCTCTAATATCTCTTGACGAGTGTGTCTTTTTTAAATTTAAAAATCTAGTAATTAAATCAGTATCTTCTGCTTTTGTACTAATATCACCTGTAATTTTCTTCTCATCAGGGTTTTCCGACCAATTAATTGCAATTGGTATAAAAGTAATATCTTCTATTTCAATTTCAGGATTGTCTTTTATGTCCTTGAATAATTTCTCAATAGTTCCGATAATCCCTTTTCTAAATAAACCAATTTTTCCATCTCTTGGTCGCGTACCTTCCTGAAAAGTCATAAGCTGTTCTCCTGCCATTAGGCTTGCACCAAGATAGGATGATAGAAGTCGGTAATAATGCTCATCCGTAGAGTATTTATCCCTTCTTATTTTGAATGCCCCATAACTTTTCAAAACAAAATTCGAAGTTCTATTTTTAAAGAGGTTCTCTCCGGCTGCTGTTATTGGTATAGGTAATTTCTCTTTTATTAATGTAAATCCTAATATAAATTCATCCAGGTGAGATTTATGGTTAGGCATATAAATAACAATGTTTTTCTTTAAGTCTAACTTGGAAAAATCTATCCGTGATTCAAGAGTCATTCTTTTAGCCGTGGGAAGAATAAGTGGTTTGAGAATTTTAGTGAGCCTTATAAGGTTGCCTTTTTTATTAGCAGCTATATCTTTTATCTCTTTCTTTATCGCTCTAATCTGACTTCTGCTAAGATCTTCTGCTGTCTTTAAAAATTGATCTCTATTGTAAAGTTCTGATGCCTTTTTCAGTATTTTATGTAAACTATTTTTTGCCATATACTGTATATGTGTTTGCCTTAAATGGTAAAGGTATCAAAACTATTGAAAAAAGCAATAGTCGTTTTTAGGATTAATAGGGTGGGAGGGCGGTTCTTAAAATTAGTATGTAGTTATAATAATTGCTTCGTTATCATATGGTATTCAAATAATGTACCATCATGAAGTTCAACGAGTTTCATGGATTAATTATTAAGTGGTAAAATATCGAGTTAAGGTTTCATTCTTTTATCCAATCACTTCTTAAAATTCCATAAGCATTCACATCTTCCATCTTATCCCACTTTTTTACATGCTCTTTAAATGTTCCTTCCAGTTTCATTCCAATTTTTTGCATAACTTTCTCTGAAGCTTGATTTCTTAAAATATGTGTTGTTATAATTTTGTGTAACTCATGGTATTTAAAAGTGGTTTTTATATTTCACTCAACGATCTGAATAAACGCTCGTTTTAATGGCGTTTATTTTTTGTTAGCTGTCGTTTTAAATATAGCATATTGTATCATTCGATCCTTCTCTTTTGTTTGAAAGATTTGTATTAATTCGAACCTTTTATCGCTGGTTAATTGCTCCAGAGTAGTTCCTCCTTCCATTACACTATACCATTCATCCCATATAATGAGTGTTTTATTATCTATTTTGTCAGTCTGTAAATATTGTATTTCTCTATGTTGCTGTGAATCAAAATAGTCAACATTTAAGGCTAAACTCAAATAGGGATGAGAAAAATATATTGTATAAGCCGAATAATCCGAAAACTTCTTTTCGAGAAAGGGAACGATCTCTTCATCAATCAATCTGTTCTCTTCCAGTACAAACATCTTATATTCAAAGACAACACCTTCCGGACGATGAGTAAATGGATAAAAACAGATTAATAATGTAATTCCGGCTAAAAGTGAATATTTGAGTATTAAATTTTGAATTCTGTCAGTAATTGTTTGAAGACCAATTAAGGAAATGATAGCTATGAGAGGAACAATTGAAATCAATACTCTAGGTAATCCCATGGAATTAAAAATACCCAGCCACCAGAATATAGTATGCGCTAAAAATAGTATCAAAAAAGAGCCAAATATTAGTACCAATTTTATATTATTGTTTTTATTTAAGCCATTGCGTATAAGAGAGTAAAACAGGCTTATTGAACCAATTGCTAGTAAGAGATAGATTGGTTTTTCGATTACATAATTTAACCTGTGCACGAAATCTAATAATTCACCACTTCCATATGGGCTTCCAAGATTTGCATATGGAATTTTATTGATTACCCAGAGAAAATCTTTGTAGTAAAAAGCTCCTATAATGGTGTAAATCAATTGGCCTGTAAGTATATAAGGTAGTAATTTGTATTTTTTATTGATGAGACAATAAAGTCCAAATATTCCTATAATTAATAATCCTTCTGTGCGAATGAGAGGTAGAAACGAAATGATTATAATGGCAGAAGTATCTTTCGACTTGCTAATCATGTAAATTCCAATAATCAGGAAAAGACCAAACAAGTACTCAGTAAGTCCTGAAAAAATTAGTTTAAAATATAAGGGGGCAAAAAGTATAATTACAAAAACGAGCCAACTATTTTTAATTTTAAGGGTTCGAGTAGTATAGAAAGTGAATAGGGCAGTAAGAGTAGCACAGATACAATTAAACAAAATAATACCTTTAAATCCAAATTGTGCAAATGGGGTAGTAAATAATACAAAGACGGGTTTTGCCCAATGGTGCAAAAAGAAATGAGGGTACTTCAACGAATAATGTGAATACAGATAATGAGTAACACTATCGCCTGCATCCCCTGTTGTGTTCGTATTAAATGCGATTAAAAGCAATATTACAAATATTATCAGAGATAGAAATATTTCAGGTTGGACTATTTTTTTCATTTTTTGGTTATTATAGCTAACGTTAATTATGAGAATAGTAGCTGCCGGCAGGCAGGTTCGCATTCCGCCTCAGGCGGATAATCATTTTCTGTATGGTTTGCATAAAAAGTTTATGCTCATTTCATCTATTATTTAAAGATTAATATCAAACTTAGGTTTGCCTTTTTCTTTCGCCGGAAACTTCTTTTCATATTTATTTAATTCCTCTTCCTTTATTGTAAAGGCTTCGTCTTCAAAGAATCTGCCTTTTACATTAGCCAATCCATTTTCCTGAAGTTCCAAGGCCATAAAAGGTTCAAAGTTTTGATTATCTTTTGTTGTTATTTCATATTCCCTGGCATTTAAAAATCTAAAGCGATGATAATAATCAGGATTCCCGAACAAAATCATTCCTCTAAATCCCATTCTTTTTGCTTCTGAAATTGAATAGTTTAAAAGCTTCTTTCCTATCCCTTTGTTTTGAAATGAGGGAGAAACTGAAAAAGGACCAACACATAACACTTCATATTCGTTGCTCTGCTTATCAACAATTCGTGCTTTTGTTGATATTACATGTCCTATAATTTCCCCTTCATACATTGCTACGAGGTCTAATTCTTCAATATAACTGCTACTTTCCCTAAGCTGATGCAATATCAAATGTTCATTACATCCTGGTTTGTATAAATTCCAAAACGTTTCTCTTGTGATGTTTTCTGTAATTAGAAAATATGTTTTAATTGTTCTTTGAATATGTATTTTCATAATTGTTCTAAGTTCTTTTTTTGTTTTTGAGTTTGAAATTCATTTTCAAATTTACTATTTCTTTTCCAAACGAAGTAGTAGCTGCGGTGGGGTGGGTCGAAAACAGGATAGTGGGATTGGTTTTGCTGAGAAAGTAGTAGTAAGCATCTTCGTTGCGCTGCGCTAAACGAGGACGAGAGGGGTGTTATAGGCACATGCTTTACACTAAATTAGTGCTTAGCTTGGTTGATTTTTTCATTATTATTTTGAATCAATAGTATATGAATTCGATTTAAAGAATTATACCAATTATGATTCCATATTACCGATAAATAAATTGAATTATATTTTTCTTTATTGAGGCAGAAAATATTTAAATAGCCAAAGCTTTGGAAATATTTTCTAACAAAAAGAAAGGGAAAAGGAAACAATTTATATCGGTAATATGGGGTTATAGTTGGTATTACTCATACAGTGGAATAATTCTATCTACTATCAGCTCAAGTGTATTATACCATTGTTGATTAGTTATGGTGGTTGATACTCCTGACCAATTGTTTGTTGCAATAACAATCAAATTCAAATCAGGGGAAATAACAATAAACTGTCCTCCATATCCGTTAGCAAAAAAATATTCATGGGCGTTACTATATCCAATCCACCAGAAATATCCATAACTTGGTCCAAATGGCTCTATACCATTAGTAGAGATTTTAAATGAAGTTGCTTTATTTACCCAATCTTCTGAAACGATCCGAACGTCATTGTAAATTCCTTTATTTAAGTACAACTGCCCAAATTTAAGCATGTCGTAAGGTGTAAGTTGTAAACCGGCAGCTCCGTTATATAATCCTTGCTTATCTTTTTGCCAATATTGAATATTAATCCCAATAGGTTGAAAAAGGTATTCTTCTGCAAAATTGAAAACTGATTGGCCGGTAGCTTGGGTTAAAATACCAGACATCAGATGTGATGAACCTGAGTTGTAATTAAAGCTCTGACCGGGAGAACTATCCATTTGTTTATTTAATGTATATAAAATTTGATTTGGAGCGTTAATCCAATTGTTATATTCCGTAGGATTTGTAATTTCATTCCCAGAAATACCACTGGTCATTGAAAGTATATCACATATTCTAATAGTTGCTTTTATTGAATCAATAGAACTAGCATAATCACTTAAATAATCTCCAATTTCATTGTTTTCTGATGATATGATTCCCTTATCTATACTAATTCCGACTAATGTAGACATAACACTTTTGGTGACGGAGCGAACATCGTGTGTGGTTAAAGAATCACCAATTAAATATTTCTCTTTGACAATCTGCCCATCTTTATATACAATAAGACATCTCAGATTATCATTTTGAGCAGCATCAACAAAAATATTTGCAAGTGTAGTAGAATTTGGTTCTTCCTTTTTACATGAACTTACTGTTAAAAGGATGGATAACAGGAAGATGGTTAGTATGTGAGATTTCATAGCTTTATGTTAGTTAAAGTTTTCTTTTTTAAGAATATATAATACGATAAATACCCTAGGTTTATGTTCATATTTTTTATATACGAAGAACCTTCTTGAATGTTCGTTAAGATACATAGTTTACAAAAGTTAAAGATTAGACTTTAAACTTGTCAAGTTACAAGAAGGCTGAAGCGGGTTGCAACCTTTGAACCTGCCTGCGGCAGGTTTACGACTATCTCGGTCATTATTTTTATACATTGTTCTCATCAATTTTTCTATCTTCAGACAAGATATGTATTTTCTTTCTGCCAATCTATTCTGATAAATAAGAAATACGCAACTATTGATAAAATAATTATTCCAATAACTCCTGTTGGTCCATATAATAAAGTATTATAATTTCCATCAGAAAGAACAAACATTATAAAGGTATTTCCTGACCAATTCAGAGCTCCGTGTGCTAAAGCAGTAACAAAAATGCTTTTACTTTTGAAATAGAAATATTGAAATATTATGCCAAGAGGAATACTCATTGCAATCATCATAATATTTCCTAATATTGGATGTTCGGGATAATTTAATCCTAAAAGTATTCCAACTCCGTGCCACAATGCCCAAATTGCTCCACCAATAAGAAATGCCGCCTTTGGATTAAATAATTTGAGTAAACGCGGTGTCATAAATGCTCTCCAACCCAATTCTTCACCAAGCATCATAAAAATATTGAGCAATGGGGCTAATAGAGTATTTATTCCAAAAATCACTATTAAATTTGCAAGCCAATTTCCAACTCCAAATCCGCTTTTTTGAGTTTCAATAAATATTTGTTCCGTACTTTTGAAAAAATCATTATCAATAAAAAATGGAATAAGATAGCTCAAACATACAACAGAAGTAATAAATAAGGGCGCAATTATCCAATATTTAAACCCTTTAAATCTAATACCGAGATCGTTATTTCTAAAAATCGGTTTCTTAAATTTAAACAAGTAAAGAATAATAACAATAACAGCAGGAATAAACATTGATAATTGTCCTAATGGAAAATGTTCCATCCCACCTTTTAAATATGCGATTAATCCTAATCCATAGGTGATAACAAATGTTGGTATTAAAAACAGGATTAGTTCTTTTTTTGTGGTTTTCATAATTTTCCTCCTAATATTTATTTAATAGTTACTGTAATTTTGTTTGCTTTTAAAATGTATTTTCCTTTTCCTGTGCCTTGAAATTCGTAATTGTTACCTTTTTGTTTTCCATTAATAATCAATTCTTTATTCGCTTTGCATAGCAACATTTTTACTTTCGATTTTTTGATTAATTGATAGTTCAACTCATTAGTATTGTAAATATCAACTAAAATAAACTCATCTTCAATAATGAGATTGTCAGCTTTCTTAATAATAATTTGTTTATCTCCCGGGACTTGAATTGATGTTTCTATTTTCTCTTCATATATATTAACTCCAATGCTTTTGGGTTTAAAAACAGTTGGGGTTCTGACAAAAAGAGTGTCATTTGATTGTTTAATTTCTGGTTTAAACAATGGTCTTTCTTTCGGATATTGCCAACCCCAAGTGTCCCCTTTTGTAAACAAATAAGACATTACTTTAATTTCGTCTAATTGTGAGGTTTTAATTGTTGTATTTTCACATAAATTTAATACAACAACGTTAACACCTTTAAGTGATTCTGTAAATTTGTTCTCTTTTTCTTGTGCATTCACCGAAAAGTACAATACACAAATAATTACTGATAGAATTAATTTTTTTATTTTCATAATGATTAAAATTTTAATAGTTAAACAATATACATAGCATAGCTATGTTGGTAAATAAAAAAAACTACTTTTTCTTTGTAAATCGAAGAAGTAGGGTAATTAATAAATAAAATATGATTGCAGAAAGTGTAACAAACGGAATAAACCAAAATCTCAGAACATCATTCATTCCATCAATATTCTGTATAAAACCAAAGGCTTGAAACTTATCATCTAAATAAAATAAACCTGTTTTTGTCGGGAAAATAATTTTTGAAGCAATAAAAAATACAAAAACGAATAACAGTAAATATAATAAAGCAAAAACACTATAAATTATTCCGTTTTTAAAATTTAGCAATAATGCTTGTAAAACGTCTTTAGGATTAAAAGTACGGACAGCTTGTGCTATTTTTTTATCAGCAATAACAGGTTTTAAAAACTCTTTGGGTGTCCCAAGTTTTTCTAAAACAGTCAGCAAATTGTCAGTTTCATTATTATCTGAAAATCGTTGCATTCCTTCAAAAATATGGCTGTTTATTTCCATAAGCATTTCTTGTCTATCTACTTTTGATAAGATTGTTAGACATTTTTCAACTCTTTTCAAATAATCTTTATAAATACGTTGTGCTGTTGTTGATGTTAATTCAATATTTTTCATTCTTACAATAGTTTTTGAATGGAACTACTCATATTTACCCAATATTCTTTCATTTCCTGTAAATTAATTTTACCTTTTTCTGATAATGAATAATATTTTCTGGGAATTCCCGATTCTTGTTCAACCCATTTTGAAGATACTAATTCTTCTTTTTTCAACCTGTTTAATAAAGGATACAGAGTTCCTTCAGCAATTTCTATATCAGTATTTTTTTTTACTTCTTCAATTAATTCATATCCGTAATATTCATTTTCCTGCAATATATTTAATACTATAAAAGAAAGTACTCCTTTTTTAACTTGGGCTGTCCATTTATGCACAAATAAATTATTCATGATGCAAATATAAAACAATATACATAGTAATGCAATGTATTTATAATAAATTTTAATTTTTTGCTTAAATTATTGTAGAAATGCTAATTATGAAATTGATGAGAACGGATTGTATAAGAATAGTAGCCAATTGCGAAACCCGATTTTTTCAAGTTACCAATAATTTTTATGAGGGCTACATTGTTCATGTTTACTACTATATAGGCTATTATTTTTATACTTTGTGTGTGCCTTGAATGGTAAATTTATAAAAGTTCTTTGAATAAATGGAAATTAATTTAAAGAAAGTCCAGAGGGTGTAAGTCCCTTATGCACTGGGGTAACGCCTGGAAGTATTAGTAAGTCGCAA